>MRWG01000215.1_pt1 | contig 95433 bp, 91 predicted proteins | sample 1013341 | NCBI WGS metagenome assembly MRWG01 (sample SAMN06117577, study PRJNA244670) | biofilm metagenome | biome: Water; feature: Cathode Biofilm; material: Biofilm; isolation source: microbial consortium enriched at the cathode of a solar microbial fuel cell | place: USA: District of Columbia ...
GTTCATTCGGGGCCCTCGGAGTCGTTGGTTGTGTCGCAACTCCAATTCTCCGGGTAAGCCCCGAGTGAACAACCTATAGAGAGATCACAGCTAGTGTGACAGTAAGAATTGCCGGCAGTCCCTCGGGAATGGCTGCAACCGCCAACCCCACCACCATCATGAACATCTCTGCGGCGCTGAAGCCGCGCACGAGCACGCCGAACACAAACATGGCCAGCGCCAGTGCCAACACCGCGCCGGTGAGCCAGCGCGAGAATACCGCCATCTGCCGAAGCAGCGGCGTGGTCAGGGTCTGCACCCCGGCAACCAGACCGCTGATACGGCCGATCTCCGTGGCCGGGCCAGTGGCGACGACAATACCGTGGGCCTGGCCATGGGTAACGAGCGTTCCGGAATAGGCCATGCACAGGCGATCACCCAATGCCGCTTCTTCGGTGACCTCCTCGGTACCCTTTTCCACTGCCACGGATTCTCCGGTAAGCACCGCTTCCTGGATCAGCAGACTCTTGGTCCGAAACAGACGCAGATCGGCCGGGACCTTGTCACCGGATTGCAATAGCACGATGTCGCCGGGCACCAGTTGCTCGGCCGGTACGCTCGTATGCCGGCCGCCGCGCAACACCATCGCCTGTGACGACAGCATATTACGGATGGCGCGCAGTGCATCTTCCGCCTTGCCCTCCTGCACAAACCCGATTACCGCATTGACCAGCACCACGCCGAGAATGACGATGGTGTCCACCCCATGCCCCATTGCCCCGGCAATCAGTGCCGCACCGAGCAGAACATAGATAAGTAGGTTATGGCATTGCGCCAGCAGACGCATGAACGGGCCGCGGGGCGGAGCTTCCGGCAGGCGGTTGAGGCCGTACCGTTCCATTCGCCGCTCAGCTTCCGCCGTATCGAGACCGGTGGCGCTGGTGTCGAGCTCACTGAACACCGCTTCCTGTGGCCGCGCGTGCCAGGGATGAGTGGACGCGGAAACGGAGACCCTCGGGTCATCTGGTGTCGTTGGCACTACCCCTATACTCCTCACATCTTCCGCTACGGAGTATCCTAACCCGCCGCCAATTGCCAGTACACGATCTGAAATGGCGAAAGGATAAAGTCTCGCAAAATGGATTGTTTGAAGTCAGGTGCGATCCTTCCCGCATCCGGATGGTCGGCGAAGAACCAGACGCGCTGGACTATCTCCCTCACCAATTTCATCTCAGCGTCCGGCGCCTGTTGCTGGACATACCGCTTCTGTGCTTCTTCGAGACCGCGCAGGAAGATATCTCCCCCACTCTTGCGGAAGCCCCTTATGTGTAACTGGAACTGGCAATCCCGTCGCCGGTCATCCTCCGCGGCTTGCAATTCGTCACCTGCCGAGTTGACGCCTCCAGCTCAAAATTGGGCGTAATCAACTTCACACGGGACGGGAGGTGTTGTGGTAGTTGGGAAATTTCTGCTGGCGGCCGATTATTGTGCTTATTCCTTTTTGCCTTTTTCCGGCTCCTGCCGGTCGGATTCGTCCTCCTCATCCGCTGCGGACTCTTTTTTCCCAGGTCCGAAAGACTTAAGTAGTTGCTGGTACTGCTGGGTGAACTGATCCCGGAGCTTTGCCGGTACGGGCACCAATCCCGCCAGGGACTGGCCGGAACCGCGGGAACCGGCGGGCGAGAGTTTTCGCAGCTGACGGCGCAGGCTGTCCTGCTGCTTGAGCAGCCCCACTATCTGTTTCTCCACAAAGGGGCTTAGCATTCCCACCATGCTGTCACCGTAGAAACGGATCAGCTCCTCCAGCAAACGGTTGGTCAACAGGGACTCGTGCCCTTCCGCCTCCATTTCGGCGATAATCTGCAGCAGCACAGCCCGGGTCAGGTCCTTCCCGGTTTTTGAGTCCACAACCTGGAACTCCTCCCTGGCAAGCACCATGGCCCGTATGTCCTCCAGGGTGATGTAACTGCTGAGGCCGGTGTGATAAATGCGGCGATTGGGGTACTTCTTCAGTTTATGCATGTTTAGGGAAATCCGAAATGATCGGTCATTATATACAACTGTAGCGCGCGCTCTCGGCCCGGCGACAATTGTTGCCCGGATAGCCGGATAACAGCAACCGGGTGACACTTCCTATATAACACATACCCGCAAAGTCAATCTATTCTTATAACAAAATAAATTTGTGCGTCGCACAAATTGTTGTTGACATCACCGGCGGTCATGGCTAAAGTGGGCTCCATTGTGCACCGCACAAACTATCGATCCACCACAGGAGAACGACCATGTCGCTGCAATCATCAGCCCGTAAAGTACAGGATTATTCCAAAACCGCCGCCGACACCGGCGCCAAGACCATCCAGGCCCAGTCTCAGTTTGTAATGGAGAGCCTGAAGCGCAACAACGCCACGGTTGCCGAACTGATCGACGCGCGTATCGATACCCTTTACAGCGGCCTGACCACCGGCAGCATCAAAGGATTCCTGGCGCAGAATGCGGAGTTCCGCACCACTGCCAAGGGCAAGCTGAAAGACCTCTATGGCAGCAATATGGAATCCCTCGAGAGCCTGGGAAGCGAACTCAAGTCCCTTTACCGTCTGGACACAATCAATACAGATGGCCTCAAGGATAGCGTGAGTGGCGTTGTGAAAAAATTCACCGATGCCGGCAAATCGCTGAAGTCCACCCTGTCTTCCGCTACGGAAACCAAGGCTGCCCCCAAGGCAAAAAGGAAACCGGCTGCTCGCAAGGCTGTCACCAAGAAATCCAGCCCGGCACCGCAGAAAGCGGCACCCGCCGCAACAGCTTCACCCGCGGCAGAAGCTGCGGTCTCCGAGAACTCAGCCAGCTAAAGCCGGCCTTCTCGCCCGAACCACCACCGGGGACAGTCTGAAAGGACTGTCCCCGGTTTTCGTTACGGACAGGGATTTCTGGCCACTTCTCATGGACACAATACCGGGGCCGTTTCAGGCCCCGTTCCTTCGAAAGCAGCAACGACAAAAGTTCTGGCACACCACGTGTACAAAGCTTCGGCACCGATCCGCGTAACCCTGGCCGGACTGCAACAAAAATAGTTCTTCCCGCTGCTTTTCATTACACTCCCGCCAATGATGCAGAATTCGACAGGCAGACGGAATCTCTCCGCCAGCCGCCAGCTGGAATTGGGGCTGCGCTGGCTGGCGGTCGCCGATGAGAAAGCCACGTCGGCATCGATGGTCAACGGCTGGCGGGAGTTTCTCGCCCGGGCCGAGACTCTGCCGCCAGCCGAGCGCTTCCGCTGGGCGCGATTCTGGCCCCTGTGGGGGGCTTTCAGTGGTGTGCTGGCCCTGAGCGGTCTGCTGGTATGGCCCGGCGGCAGTGGCATCCACTTGCTGGTTTTCCTGATGACCTTCTGGACCCTGCCTCTGTTGTTGATGGCGGTAACAGCTGTCTCCGGCCTGATACTGGGGCGCACGCCCTGGTGGCGACCTCTGGTGACCCCCCACAGCGACCGGGTGATCGCTCTCTGGTTTGCCCGCCAATCGCTGCTGGCCCAGGCAATGTTCTGCGTTTCCGGGCTGGTGTGGCTGTGGCTGCTGCTGGCCAGCCGGGAAGTGATTTTTTACTGGAGTACATCGATCGCCGCTGTTTCACTCAGGGTGGACAAGCTGTTCCACTGGTTGGGTGCCGGCGTGGTGGAACCACCGGCCGCTGCCATCGTTGCTGCTGCCGAGGCCGGCTCCATCAGCGGCTGGGAGGCCAGCCTGCTGGCCGACTCCTGGCTCTGGGCCCTGTGGCTGACCCAGTTGCTGGCCCTGTGGATTTTATTGCCGGCAGTCCTGTTGTTGCTGTGCTGTCATTGGCGCCTGATCCGGGGGCTGGCGCGGTGGCCCAGATACAACCATCGTCTGCGCCTGCGGTACGAGGCCCTGGCCACGCCGGCCGTGAACTACCGGGCCCTGCAGCCGGAACAACCCGCCCTGGAACCGGCGCAACGGCATTTCCCGGGTCTTGAAAAACTGCCGGATACGCCCGGCTTTGCCTGGCAGGCCACCGATGTCTCGGGGCTTCCCGAGGGCTGCCGCACCCTGGGCGGGCGGGGCTTCGAGGAGGACAGGGCCCGGATAGCTGGTGACGGCAGGGAACTGAATAACTGGTATATCCCCGCCCATGCGGTGCCCACCGGCGACCTGGCGGACCTGCTGCAATGTCACCTGGACACAGGCGCCAGGCCCAGGCTTCATGTGCTGGCACCCGGGCTTGACGAACGCCGGCTGGCGACTCTGGAGCACAGCTGGAGCGTGTTCCTGGCCCGCAACGACCTGCCTCTGGAGGTGTTTCTGGTAACCGGCAGAGAAACTCCCCATGGCTGAATCCCCGGATTTTCCCGTCTTTGCGGTGGTGGGACATCCCAATCAGGGCAAATCCAGCGTGGTATCCACCCTGGTGCAGGACGATCATATCGCCGTATCCCCGGTGAGCGGCACTACCCGGGAAGTCCACCAGTACCGGCTGATGCTGGGGGACGAGATACTTTACGAACTGGTGGATACCCCCGGCTTCCAGCGCGCCCGCCAGATGCTGGACTGGTGTGCCGGCCATAGCGAAACCGCCGCCGGACGTCCGGCGGTGCTGGCGGAGTTTGTCGCCCGTCACCGCCAGGAGCCCCGCTTTGCCGATGACTGTGCCCTGCTGGAACCCATTCTCCGGGGAGCGGGTATCGTCTACGTGGTGGATTGCCGGCAGCCTTTCAGTACCGCGTTCGAAGCGGAATTGACCCTGTTATCCTGGACCGGTCAACCCCGGCTGGCGCTGCTCAACCCCATGGGGGATCACCCCCATGAAGCGGACTGGCAGTCCGCCCTCGGGCAGTACTTTTCACTGGTCCGTACCTTCAACCCCCTGCTGGCTCCCTTCGAACAGCACCTTGCCCTGTTGCGGTCCATGGCGGAAATACACCCCCCCTGGCGGCAGCCTCTGATGCACAGCGTCGACGCCCTGCAACGCCAGCGCCAGGGCCGGCACCAGCAAGCCGCCGACAGGCTGGTGGACTATTTGCAGGAAGTGCTGAGGTTCCGGCTGCAACTGCCGGTGGTCGGTTCCCGGGCGCAGATTCGCAGCACCGGCGTAGCCCGCTATAACCGGGAATTACAGCATCGGGAAAACCAGTTCCAACAACAGCTGGCGAGCCTCTACGGTCACCACCGCCTGGACTGGGAGGGAGAGTGGCCGGGCCCCCGGGAAGGCGACCTTACCGATAGCCACGAATGGCGCGCCTGGGGGCTGTCACGCCCCCGCCTTGCCTCCCTCAGCGGTGCCGCCGGCGCCATGTCGGGGCTGGCGGTGGATGCCGCCACCGGGGGTACCTCCCTGTTGCTGGGAGCACTGTTGGGGGGCGCCCTGGGGGGCGCCGCCGGCGGCTTTGCCGGTCGCGATGCCCTGAGTTTCAAGCTGATATCGAAAGTACCCGGCTACGAACAGTGGCAACTGGGACCGGTGGCCAATATCGAATTCGCCACCGCCCTGGCCGGACGCGCCCTGCGCAGCTGGTACCAGGTGCGTGTGCGCAATCACGCCCGCCGGGACAGTCTGTTGCTCGCGCCCCAGGATCTGTCCCACTGGCTCGACGGCCTGCCCCGCAAGCAGCAGGTGCAGTTGCTTTTCTGGCTGCGAAAACTGCTCAAACGTCCCCTGCAGGAGGAGGAGCGGCAGCAGTTCCAGACCCTGCTACTGGCGCTGGGAGAACAGATGGAAGATGGTGGTGAGTCGAAGACCTGAATTTCAGGTCGTTACCTTTCAACCGGCAGCGACCCGCCTTGCGTACCATGACCGACAGGATCTGCGCACGCCGCCGGACCCGGGAGTTCGACAGACTTAACGCCCGCCAGCCGGAGCAACCGCGTCTCTGTCGGCGGGCGAGCACCGGCAACTGACGAGTCGGGTCGGGAAGGTCGACGGGCTTTGCTCGTGGAGTCGGGAGCGGTATGATTCCCCTCCCCCGGCCGCACCGGCCTTCCCTTTTTTCGACAATTCAAGACGAGCGTTCTCGATGACAGCAACGATCCTTGACGGCAAGACCCTCGCCCAGCAAACCGAGGAGGAACTCCAGTCCCGCGTGGCGGCTCTCAAGGCGGCCAATAATGGCAAGGCGCCGATTCTCGCCACTATCCTGGTGGGCGACGATCCCGCCTCGGCCACCTATGTGCGCATGAAACAGAACGCCTGCCAACGGGTCGGCATGGAATCCATGGCGGTGGAAATGCCGGCCTCCACCACAACGGAAGAGCTGCTCGCCCGCATCGAAGAACTGAATGCCAACCCGGACTGTCACGGTATTCTCCTGCAACACCCGGTGCCCGCACAGATCGACGAACGCGCCTGTTTCGACGCCATCGCCCTGGCCAAGGACGTGGACGGGGTCACCTGCCTGGGTTTCGGTCGGATGGCCATGGGCGAGGACGCCTACGGCTCTGCCACCCCCCAGGGCATCATGCGTATCCTCGAGCACTACAAGGTGCCCCTGGCGGGCAGGAATGCCGTGGTGGTGGGCCGCAGCCCGATTCTCGGCAAGCCCATGGCCATGATGTTGCTCAACGCCAACGCCACGGTCACCATCTGCCATTCCCGCACCGCGAACCTGCCCGACATTATCGGTCGCGCGGACCTGGTGGTGGGTGCCGTGGGCCGGCCTGAATTCATCAAGGGTGAATGGATCAGGGACGGCGCCGTGGTCGTCGATGCCGGCTACCATCCCGGCCGGGTCGGCGATATCGAACTGGCTTCCATCGCCGATCGGGCCGCTGCCTATACGCCGGTGCCCGGGGGTGTCGGCCCCATGACCATCAACACCCTCATGCTCCAAACCGTTCAGGCCGCCGAGAAAGCCTCGACCAACACGGCCTGAGTGCCTTTTCTTTGCGCCCGGCCGGCGCGGCGGCCATACTTGCAACAAACCCGAATCGAGAAGGGGTGATCATGTTGCAGGACCGCTTGGTGGCACACCGGGGTTTTCCCAGGATCTATCCGGAAAACACCCTGCTCGGCTTTAAAAAAGCCGTCGAGGCCGGCGCCCATTTCCTGGAAACCGACATCCAGTTCACCGCCGACCTGAAGCCGGTGCTTTACCACGACACCCTGATGTCCCGGATCAGCGGTATCGACAATGCCATCCACCTGCTCGACCTCGAGGAAGCCGTCGCTCATCCCGCTACGGAGCCCGGGCGCCTGGCCGGCGCCTTTCCTGATGAAACCATCTGTTCCCTGGCTCAGCTGGTTGAGTATCTGCACGGTCAACCCGCGGTTTCGGTCTTCGTCGAAGTCAAGCGCACCGCCGTCCACCTGGCAGGCGTGGAACGGGCCTACGACATTCTCGACAATGTCCTTGCTCCCATCCGCGAGCGCGCCATCCTGATCAGCTTCGACGAGGAATTCATGGCCCACGCTGCAGACCGGGGCTATCCGCGCCTGGGCCTGGTGCTGAAAGACTGGCAGGACGGCGAGCCGCTTCTCGCCGGCCAGCCACCGGAGTTTCTTTTCTGCGACATCGACAAGATTCCCGAAGGTGCCGACCTCGCCGGTTTTGCCGGCAAGCTCGTGGTCTACGAAGTGGACGACCCGGACCTGGCCGCAGACCTGTTTTCCCGGGGTGCGGACATGATTGAAACCTTCGATATCGCCGGCATGCTCAACGCGCTGGCCCGGCATGCTCTCTGAAACCGATATGACGAATCCGCCACAACGCCATTGAGAGCATTGCCTCGTTGGGTTATCGTTATTGATTCGCACAATCACTTAACCTGCACGGAGAAAGCGATGACCATCAAAGTTGGCGACCATATCCCCACTGCCACGCTGCACCGGATGACCGAGGAAGGACCCAAGCCCGTCAAGACCGACGACATCTTTCACGGCAAGAAGGTGGTGCTTTTCGCCGTGCCCGGGGCGTTTACCCCGGGATGCTCCAACACTCACATGCCCGGTTTCGTGGTCCACGCCGACGACATCAAGGCAAAAGGTGTCGACACCATCGCCTGTGTTGCCGTTAACGACGCCTTTGTCATGGATGCCTGGGGCAAGAACCAGAACGCCGACAATCTGCTGATGCTCGCCGACGGCAACGCCGAATTCACCAAAGCCCTTGGGCTGGAACTGGATGCCTCCGGGTTCGGCCTGGGCACACGCTCCAAGCGCTACTCCATGATTGTCGATCACGGCAAAGTGACGGCCCTCAATGTTGAGCCGGACGGCGCCGGCATCGAGGTTTCCACGGCGGAAAAAATCCTGGATCAACTCTGATTTCATTTTTTAATTCATTGCCACTGTCTCCCGGCCCGGGCCGGGGGATCCGGTAACCGCATTGCCACTATCGCACCCATACGATGTCACCGTGGTCGGCGGCGGTATACACGGTGCCGGGGTCGCTCAGGCCGCTGCGGCGGCCGGTTACCGGACCCTGATTGTCGAACGCCGGGACTGGGGCGCCGGCACCTCAAGCAAATCCAGCAAGCTGATTCACGGCGGTTTACGCTATCTGCAACAGGGCCATCTGGGCCTGGTGCGGGAGAGTCTCCGCGAGCGTGATATCCTCCTGCGTATTGCCCCCCACCTGGTACGCCTCAACCGTTTCTATATTCCTGTTTACCGGTCATCCCGCTACCGGCCCTGGCAATTGCGCATCGGGCTCTCCCTTTATGCCCTGCTTGGCGGCTTGCACAAGGCGCACCGTTTTGCCACCGTACCCCGGCATCGCTGGGCCTCCCTGAACGGCCTGGATCAGCGAGGTTTGCAGGCCGTATTCACCTACTGGGACGCACAAAGCGACGACCGCCGACTCACCGCCGCCGTCGTCGCCTCCGCAGCCCAGCAGGGTGCCGATACAGCCTGCCCGGCGACATTGACAGGCGGCGTTCGTCACAGCAGCGGTTATTCGCTGAAGATCCGGCAGGCCAATGACATCCGCACAGTGGAGACACGCGTACTGGTCAATGCCGGGGGACCCTGGGCAAACCAGGTGGCGGGCTGCGTTGATCCGCAGCCGCCAAAGGCCTCGGTGGAGTTGGTGCGAGGCAGTCATCTGGTGCTTGCGCCGGCACTGGCACCGCACTGTTTCTACCTGGAGGCCCCCGGCGACGGGCGAGCGATTTTCGCGCTCCCCTGGCAGGATCAAACCCTTTTGGGAACGACGGAAGTGCCCTACTCCGGTGACCCCGATGCCGTCGCCATCACTGCCGGCGAGGAGGATTACCTTCTCGAATCACTGCGCCACTATTTTCCCGAATATGTCGATGGCCCGGCCCGGGTCGTCGAACGCATGAGCGGCCTTAGGGTTCTCCCCGCATCCGTCGACAGGCCGTTTCAGCGCAGCCGGGAAATCGAAATCGTCGAGGCAATAACGGGTCGGTCCGGTTATCTGGCGCTCTACGGCGGCAAGCTGACCGGCTATCGGGCCACCGGCGAAAAAGTCATCGCCAAAATAGCGGCTTGCCTCGGTTCAAGGCGCAGAAAAGCCGATACCCGCACCCTGCCGCTGCCCTGACTATCAGGCCCCAGGCATCAGGCGCCGCCATTCCCGGTATCGCGCCCGGATATTCCGGACTTTTTCCGGGCTCAGGTCGCGTTCGTTGACGACGGCGTTCTTTCCGTCAGAGGCCTTCCAGTTAGCGGGCTTGTGAGCGAGCAGAAAAGCCGCGCCCCGGGCCGTGGCCTCGGCATCCTCCGCCACCGTGACAGGGACACGATTCAGTGCCGCCAGCCGCTCCGTCAACCAGCGGAAGCGGGAAAGCCCGCCGGACAGGATTATACGACCGATGGGCAGCCCGGCGCCCGTCATCGCCTCAAGGTTAACAGTGAGCAGAAAGGCGATACTCTCGGCTACGGCGACCATTTTTTCCCGAGGGCTTCCCTCCCCGTGAAACCGGCTCTCCAGATCGGGACGCCAGAACGGGGCACCCAGGCCGCCGATGCCATTGATAAAGAGGGGAAGTTGCACCACTTGCCGGTCCCAGTGATCCAGCGCCAGATAATTATCCATGGAAAGATCGCGGCCGACGCTGTCGAGAGCGCTGGCGGCACCGTTCACCGTGCCTTCGCAGACAAAGGTGCAGGACCGGGTCTCGCAAAATATCGGAGTCTTAAGCAGCCCCGGCGGCAGGGGCTGGCTTTCGTCGATAAGGGTGGCGACAAAAGCGCCCGTGCCTGCGTTGATGTAGGCGGTTCCCCGCTCCGGCTCGCCGCCGCCATAGAAAGCCGCGCACTGATCGCCGTTGAGCAGAGCCAGCGGCAGGTTTGTGCCGGCGGCGCGTATAGCGCCAACCCGGCAGCGGGTGGACACTATGGGGACGAGCACCCCGCGGGGAATCCCGAAAAGGGTAAGCAGCCGGTCATCCCAATCCAGGTTTTGCAGGTTCATCAACAGAGTCCGGGAGCCATTACCCGGGTCAGTGACAGCCCTGCCCGCCAGGCAGCGGGCAAGGTAGGCGACAAGCGGGCCCATTTGGAGATCGTCGCTTTCGAGGGCGCGATTTACCGCGGACAGGTTATCCAGGCACCAGCGCATCTTGCTGGCGCCGTAATGGGCATTGGCCACCAATCCGGTGACTTGCCGGACCCACTCCCGCTCCCCGGGCAACCGCGCGATTTGATCGGCCCCCCGGGTATCCTGCCAGCTCAGTACCGGCGACAGCGGCGAGCCGTCGCTCCTGCGCCAGCACACCAGGCTGGATCGCTGGGTAACCAGTGACCCCGCCTTGACCCTGTGGCGCTGTTCTGGTGACAGGTCGGCCAGGACCGCGCGAGTGGCACTCTCCAGACTCTCCACCAGTTCCAGAGGGTCTTGCTCGACCCTGTTGCCACCGATGCGTTGCGTGTCGACAGTTCGAGCCTGCGCGGCCATTTGCTCACCACAGTCGTCGAAGAGGATGGCGCGGCTGCTGTGCCCGCCCTGGTCGAGTACCAGGTAAAACCGTTCAGACATGGCCGGCCGCCCTTTCGAATTCGAGGATGACGACAAAGCCGCCCTGGGCGCAAACGGTCATTTCGCACCCGTACCCGGGCATGGGTGTCAGTGCTTTTCCACTTTCTGCTTGCCGCAGCGCTGGCAACGATAGACGGTTACCAGTTTGCCCTGTCGAACATCGAAAGGTTTTTTCTGCCAGACGACCCATTTGTGGTAGCCGTGCTGACAAAGACCCTGGGACTTCTTTACAGGGCGCTTGAAGGGGAGGATATCGGCCATGGTATTTGACCCGCCAAAACCAGGGGAAGCAGAATGTCCCGAATCGCGTTTACAGGAAGCTGCCTCTATGCAGCCTGAGGCTACGGGATCAGCAGCCTTGAGCAACGAAATTAACGGTACAATCCTGCGCTTTCTACATTGCCAATAACCCCCTGCCGCAGGGCTTCGGGTTCGGCACATGCTTTCAATATTGTCATAAAAAACCCGGAATGCAAGATAGGAGGAGGCAACTCATCTTCGTCGCTAGAGGGCGGGATCAACCCGGCCTCCCGACGGCCCGGGCGCTGCCACGAAGACTCCCTGGCCTGGTTGAACAGGTTTTCGTGCCCGCATGAGCTTGGCGTATCCCTGATATTAGGCTCAAAAGGCCGGATTGGGTCGTTCTCCGGTTGAGCCATTCATCCGGAACCAGCCGGCAATGCTGAAGCGGCTTCGCCTGGCGGCGAGCACCTCGTGGGGAATTTTCTCGCTCAGAAAGATCGCCAGATCCCCGGCCCTGGGCAGAAACCTCTGGCCCTCGGTTGCCTCAGGCGGGTAAATGACCAACTCGCCGCCGTGCGCCGCGTGCCAGTCGGGGTTCAGGTATAACACCGTGGAAACCACCCGATTACCCTGACCCCTGAAAGCATCCAGATGGCGCCGGTAGAAAGCCCCCGGGCGATAGCGGGCATAGTGGCTCTCGAACTCGAACAGGCCCAGAAACAGGGCGCGATTGATGGCCAGGCGCAGTTGCTCCATCAAGTCCAGCCAGACGGCGTCGGCGATGTGGCCCACCTCCAGCCAGAATATCCCGTCATTCCTCACGAAACCATTGCGATGATGATTGTCCCCGCGGCCAACGCCCGCGGGACGGTAATCGTCGATGGCCGTGGCTCGCATGAACAGCGGTGTCCAGGCCGTCTCGTCCAGAAAGCCCGATGCCAGGCTCCAGCCCTGTTTGCCCAGATCCGTGACGATCCGGGGAAAGTGGCGATCCGGCTGACAGCCGTCGGTGGCATTATCGCTTTTCATCGCGGCCGGTGGCCCATTGGCGGGAAGCCGCAACTATAGAGTAAAAGGTCTCCGGGGAGAATCGATTTGAATCGGCGCCAATCCAAAAAAGCCGCGGTCTGATTGATTCCCGTCAAGGTCCCGCTGGTCGGCCGGCTCTAGACTGTAACCGGGATTAAGGAGGGAATAGTATGAATATGACCGTTGAAGACCGGCAAATCGTCAACAACATGGGCAAGCTATTGGTTTTCGGTTTTGGCGTTCTCGTGGCCCTGGTTATTGCCGCCAGCTTTATCGCCTGAGGCTCCTGCCGGCTGCCATCATGCCTGGCCAATAGGTTAAACTGGTGTTTTGCCAGGTGAGTTCCGATGACCACAAGCAGCCGACTGATATGGGTCCGTCACGGGCAGACCCATGCCAATATCGACAAAGTCTGGCACGGGCATACCGATACGCCCCTCACCGAACTGGGGCACGATCAGGCCCGGCGCCTGGGCGGGCATTTCCACAGGGTAATGGCGCCCGATGCCATCTATGCCAGCCCCCTGCAGCGGGCACACCACACGGCCCGGGCCATTGCCGGGCCGCTCGGCCTCGAGGTTCGGATCGAACCGAGGCTGGCTGAATTTTCACTGGGCGACTGGGAAGGCGCCAGCTTTCAGAGCATCACCGACAAACTGGACGTGGGACGACGGTTATTCGGCGACCCCGACTTCGCGCCGCCCAACGGGGATTCCCAGCTTCGGGTCAGAAACCGTATGGTCGCGGCCCTGGAAGAGATCCTCGACCGACACGGCGGCGAGAACGTGGTGGTCGTTTCCCATGGAGTGGCCATGGGCATCGCCTTTTCCCACTACCTCCACGACGACACCACCCGCTGGATGGACTACATCAAGCAAAACACTGCCTATTCCGAGTTCTGTCCCCGGCGTCGACAGATGACGTTCTTCAACCGCACCGATCACCTGGATTGAATTCCCGGCACTTCACCGGGCGGGCAGTTGCTTTTTGCCCGCGCCGGGACCACAGTTGCCTGTGTAACCCGTTGACCAAAGGAACAAGGAGTCCCTTTCATGGCCGGATTGATCGTCGTACTTGTCGTCCTCGGCGGCCTCGCTTACTACCGAACCAGCCTGCCGGTTGCCGCCGGCGCCATGGGCCTGGCGAGCCTGCTGCTATCGTTTACGGCGCTGGGCGGCGTCCTGGTCACCTCCTTCAGCTGGATCGTCACTCTCGGTCTCGCTGCCCTGGCCTACCATCCCCTGAGACAGCGTTTTATCAGCGAGCCGGCCCTGAAGTGGTTTCGCAAGGTACTGCCTAAAATCTCGCCCACCGAACAGGAAGCCCTGGATGCCGGTACCGTTTGGTGGGATTCGGAGCTTTTTTCCGGGGATCCCGACTGGAAGAAACTGCTCGATACCCCGGCGGCGAGCCTGCGCGACGACGAGCAGGCCTTTCTCGATGGTCCCGTGGAGGAACTCTGCCGGATGCTCGATGACTGGCAGGTCCATCAACGCGGCGACCTGCCCACGGAAATCTGGGATTACCTCCGGGAAAAACGCTTCTTCAGCATGATCATCGGCAAGGAGTACGGGGGACTGGATTTCAGCGCCGCCGGCCACTCGGCCGTGGTGGTGAAACTGGCCAGCCGCAATCTCACCGCCGCCATTACCGTGATGGTGCCCAACTCGCTGGGGCCCGGCGAGCTGCTCAGTCACTTCGGGACCCGGGAACAGCAGGACTACTACCTGCCGCGCCTGGCTACCGGTGAGGAAATTCCCTGCTTCGCCCTGACCGCCCCCGCCGCCGGCTCCGATGCCGCCGCCATGCCCGACGAAGGCGTGGTGTGCAAGGGCGACTGGCAGGGAGAGAAGGTCCTGGGCCTGCGGGTCACCTGGAACAAGCGGTATATCACCCTGGCCCCGGTGGCGACGGTGCTGGGGCTCGCCTTCCACACCCGGGACCCCGATCGTTTGCTCGGCGACGAAGAAGACCTGGGCATAAGCTGCGCGCTGATTCCCACCAGCACACCGGGTGTCATCACCGGCAACCGCCACCTGCCCGTCGGCAGCGTTTTCATGAACGGCCCGACGCGGGGCGAAGATGTCTTTATTCCCCTGGATTACCTGATCGGGGGTCGCGACCGTATCGGCCAGGGCTGGCGGATGCTGATGCACAGCCTGGCGGCGGGTCGCGCCATCTCGCTGCCGGCGCTCTCCACCGCCGGCGGCAAAATGTGCTCAAAATACACCGGCGAGTATGCCCGCATCCGCAAGCAGTTCGGCATGCCCATCGCCTATTTCGAGGGTGTCGAGGAACCCCTGGCCCGGATCGCCGGCGAGACCTATCGTATGGACGCGGCCAGACGCCTGACCCTCAGTGCCCTGCACCTGGGCGAGAAACCCAGCGTTCTTTCCGCCATCCTCAAGTGGCACACCACCGAGGCCAACCGTCGGTGCATCAACGATGCCATGGATGTCCACGGCGGCAAGGGCATTATCATGGGCCCCAACAACTATCTGGCGACTTCCTACGAGGCCATTCCCATTGCCATTACGGTGGAAGGCGCCAACATCCTCACCCGCACCATGATGATTTTCGGCCAGGGAGCGATCCGCAATCACCCCTACCTGCTGCGCGAAATGAAGGCGGCCGGCGCCATGGACAGTGAAGCGTCGAAAAGCGAATTCGACGCCGCCCTGTTCGGCCATGTGGGCTTTACCATCAGCAACCTTGTCCGCGCCTTTGTCATGGGCGTTACCGGCGCACGCCTGGTCCGCGCGCCGGTGTCGAGCCGGACCGCCCACTACTACCGGCAGCTGACCCGCCTCAGCGCCGCCTTCGCCTTTGTTGCCGATTCCGTGTTGCTGGTTCTGGGGGGGACTTTCAAGTTCCGGGAAAAGATTTCCGGCCGGCTGGCGGATGTGCTGACCCACCTGTACCTGGCCTCGTCCGTACTCAAGCGCTTCGAGGACACGGGCTGTCCGCGGGAGGATCATCCGCTGGTGCACTGGGCCGTGCGGGAAAGCCTCTATAAAAGCCAGTATGCCCTGGTGAACACCTTGCGCAACTTCCCCGTGCGCTGGCTCGGGCTGGTAATTCGCTGGCTTATTTTTCCTCTTGGACTCCCCTACAAGGAGCCCTCGGACAACCTGGGCAAGCATACCGCACGCATCGTCATCACCGACAATCCCGCCCGGGACCGGCTGCTCGAAGGCATTTTCCGGTCCCGGGGGGAAGACGTTACCGCCAAGTTGTCGACGGCATTCCAGGGCGTACTGGAACTGTCCACGGTGGAGAAAACCCTGCGCAAGCAGTATGGAGAAGCCCTGGGTATCGAAAATTTCGAGTCTCTCGCGGCCCGGGGGCTGGAAGACGGCCTGATCTCGGAAGAGGATGCCTCCCGCATCCGTGAAATAATGCCCCTGGTCAGGGATGTTATCAATGTCGACGATTTCCCAGCCGACGAGCTTTTCCAGGGCGAGCCTTCATGAAACTCCCAGGGAAACTTCCAGCAAGCCGTCCCCGTGCAGCACGCTGCGCCGGGCGTTGAAAATCGGGAATACGGATTCCAGGTTGGCCTGCGAGCGGGGAAAGCGGGCGACGGCAGGCAATGGGCGCGGCCGGACCGATATCTGATCCCGTGCCAGGACGCCGTACTGGGCGGATGGAACCCGGGTCCTGCGGTTCAACACGGCAAAGCCGTGAGCCATGGTCTTGTCGTGAAGAAAGGGCCTCAGGGCCGTTGCCAGGGCGCGCAGGGCAATGTCGTCGAGATAGTTGAAAACGTCCCAGAACAGGCAAAGATCGAAGCGGGTATCCGCCGGATAATCGAAAACGCGGTTGAATAAAGCCAGCCACACCCCTTCGTCGCGCATTTCCTCCGCTTCGCCGGCGACCTCTTCGAAAATATCCGCGAAACAGAGCCGGCAGCGTGACTGGCTGAAGAAGTCCACCGACTCGGGCAGCGCCGAGCCGGCGTCGAGGACCGTCAGCCGGGGAACTTCGCCAATAGCCTCGAAGACACCGGGCAACAATCGACTGGACAAAAATCGCGGCGCACCGTCTGTCATTGGCTATCGGCTTTCCACTTCCCCGATGGCCCGGAAAGGCGGCACCTCAGGCTTTTTTCTCGTTCAACGTCGTATCCGGCTCTGTCCGGGCCTGTTCCCCTGTTTTTCCTTCGAAAGCCCGGGCGACCGGAGCCGTTTCGCCGGCACTGGCCACGGAGGGATCCATGTCGATACTGCCCTTGAATTTGGCGCCGTCCTCCAGGGTCACCCGCGGGGCGACAATATTTCCCCGGACATTGCCGGTTTTCGAGATCAGGACTTTCTCCTTGCCGGTAATGTCCCCCTTGACCTCCCCGTCGATGCGGATCGACTTGGCACTCAGGTCGGCATTGACCTTGCCCGAAGGACCCACGATCAGTTCATGGGAAGCAAGGTTGACCGTGCCGTCAACCTTGCCGTCGATGATCAGGTTCTCGTCCCCCGCCACGTCACCCTTGATCGTGATGGTGGACCCGATGGTGGCCATGGTCCGTGCCGAACCCGCCGCCGGTTTGGTTGCGGAAGCCGGCCCGTCCTTTCTCTCCGATGATACGGCGGCCTTGGCCGCCTGGGACTGTTCTTCCCGGTTGTCTCGGTACTTATCAAACATGGTGCTCACCCTGCTTTGATTGATGGCATGGCCATGCTACCAACGGGCTTCGGCAACGACCAGCGCTAAAAGCACGAACTTTGTGTTTTGTCGCAAATTCGCGACCATTCGATACAACTTGTTACCCTTTTGCGACAGAAACCTGTCGTCATTGTGCGACGACATCCGTATCGCATACTAATGTTGGTGGCCGCCCTCCCCGTGCACATGGCCGTGGGCGATTTCGACCGCCTCGGCGTCCCTGATGCCGGTAATGTGAATATCGAACTTCAGTGTCAACCCGGCCAGCGGATGGTTGGTATCCACATCCACGTTAAAACGTCCCACCTTGATAATCCGCGCGTCCCTGGCACCCTGCCCGGTGTTGATCTTTACCGCCATGCCGGGCCGGAGCCTGCCCCTGGTGAGCAGGTGTTTGATGGGTACCCGCTGCCGGCTGTCATCGCGGCGATACCCGTAGGCATCCTCCGGAGAGAGGGTGACACTGAACCGCTCGCCCTCTTCCCGGCCGCCCATGGCGGCTTCCAGGGCCGGGAGGATATTGCGATGCCCGTGCAGGTAGGCCACGGGCACGGACTGGCCGGATTCCTCAAGCAGGTCGCCACCAACTTCGCTCAGGCTGTACTGAAAATAAACAACTTTGTCTTTGCCGACTTGCATTTTTTCCTCGATTTCCGGAGTTTAAGCACCCGCTCGCTCATTACCCGCCGCCCTTCTCTGCAGCATCAGGACCGGCCTTTCCAGCAGGACCGTTTCGTCGTTCTGGTTATAAAGCCTGAACTCGAAGGTGACGATACCGCGGCCCGGTTTTGACCGGGAGACCCGCTTGTCCAGGCAGGTGCGGGTAAAGAACAACCTGTCCCCGCCGTACGCCGGAGTGGGCATTTTCATGTCCATCTCCATGGCGCCCACCAGGGCGTATGGCTGCAGTTGATTCATCAATTTGGCGTTGATGCAGAAGGTGTGGCAGGAAGATGCGCTCACATCCTTCAGGCCCAGTTCCCGGGCGAATTCCGCATCGGTATGAATACGCTGTGGATCCCATTGCCGGGCGAATGCGATCAGTTCTTCCCTGTCCAGTAGGTAGTCGCCAGCGCGCTCAGTAGCGCCCACCTCAAAATCCTCAAAATAAAGCATGGTATTTTCGGTTCCTGTGAAAGCTTTTTTCCCGGCCGGCGACCGGCCGGGCACCGGAACGCATCACCACAGCCGGCAACCACGGCGGGAACCCACCCGACCAAGACAGGAGGGGGAGCGATTTGCGGTGGATCCCGTATGGATTCCCTTTACTGGTTCGAACCAAGAGTGTCGCAGATATGTCGATCCTTATAGGTTTCAGGATCGTCAAACTCGGGAATATCGGGGATCATTGCCTTGCCGATATCACCGCAACGGCGCAACTGCTCGACGGAGGGGGATCTGGCAAATTCCTGGCTGAACAGGAGGGCCTCGTTCTGGGCCTGCACTCTCTGGCCGCTCTCACAGAGGCCGCGCAACTTGCTTTCAATAGCCTCCGCTTTCTGTTGCAGCTCGCGAAGCTCCTGCTGATCGACGTTATTGAAACAGGCGCGCATCTGTTCGGCAGCCTGTATCAAAGAACGCTGCTTGTCCTGGCCCAGGCCGCCGCCGTCCTGGGCGAAAGTTGTCACGGGCATCAACAGGATAGCCAAAACCAGCGCTTTCAATGGGGGCATGATGTCGCTCCTTTCGATGTTCCGGATGGATGCCGTCCATACTAACACGCCAGGTGCGCTTCTCTCAGGCGCTGGCAACATCCCCGGCCGGGGTTTCCCGACGGCGTTGCTGTATAGCCCACAAATGGGCGTAGCGCCCGCCCCTGGCCAGGAGGGTTTCGTGGTTGCCCTGTTCGACGATCCTTCCCTCCTCCAGAACCAGGATATTGTCGGCGTCCACGACGGTGGACAAACGGTGAGCGATCACCAGGCTGGTGTGCTGGCTGGCAATCTCCCTGATAGCGGCAATGATACCCTGCTCGGCCTTGCTATCCAGGGACGACGTGGCTTCGTCGAAAACCAGGATGGGAGGCCGCTTGAGTATGGCCCGGGCGATCGCGACCCGCTGCTTCTCGCCGCCCGAGAGCTTGAGCCCCCGCTCTCCCACCAGAGTTTCTCCGCCTTCGGGCAACCGGGCGATAAAGGTATCCAGGTGGGCGAGGCGAATAGCCTCCTCCACCTCGTCGTCACTGGCGTCGACCCGGCCATAGCGGATATTGTCGTAGAGACTCATATTGAAAAGCACGGTGTCCTGGGGCACCACACCGATGGCCCCGCGTAGTGACTGTTGGGTCACCCCGGCGATATCCCGGCCATCGATGGTGATGCGTCCGGCGGTGGGATCATAGAACCGGAACAACAGCTTCGACAGGGTGGATTTGCCCGCCCCGCTGCTGCCCACGATGGCAACCTTGTGCCGGCTCGGCACCACGAAATCCACATCCTCAAGAATGGGCCGCGCCGGATCGTAAGCAAAATGCACGTGCTCGAAACGGATCGCTCCCGCCGAGACTTCCAGCGGGACGGCATCGGGCGCGTCGGTCACCGCCGGGTTTCGATCGAGCAGCGCGAACATGCTCTCTATGTTGGCCATGGAGCCCTTCATTTCCCGGTATACGAAGCCCAGGAAATTGAGGGGCATGAATATCTGCATCATGAAGGAATTGATCAGCACGAAATCACCGAGCGTCATGGTTCCGCCCAGTACCCGGTTCGCTGCCAGGATCATGGCCACTGTCATGGCCAGGGCAATGATAAGGGCCTGGCCGCCATTTAAAGCGAACAGGGTCAGGCGATTCTTGCGCCGTGCCGCCTCCCACTCCGCCAGCTCCCGGTCGTATGCCCGGGCTTCGTAGTCTTCATTGGTGAAATACTTGACTGTCTCGTAGTTTATCAGGCTGTCCACGGAGCGCGTGCTGGAGCGGGACTCCGCGGTATTGACCTCCCGGACGAAACGGGTCCGCCACTCGGTGGCCACCACGGAGAATCCCACGTAGAAAAGAACAGCCAGAATCACGATCAGCGCGAAATAAACATCGTAATTCCACCACAGCAAGCCCACCACCAGGCCAATCTCCAGGAAGGTGGGTATGATGTTGAATACCATGAAGCGGAGCAGGAAGCTGATGCCGTTGACGCCCCGCTCGATGTCCCGGGACAGTCCGCCGGTACGGCGGTTCAGATGGAAATCCAGGTCAAGGGAGTGCACATGCTTGAAGACGGTAAGGCCAATCCGGCGCATGGCCCGCTCCGTGACCCGGCCGAACAGGGTGTCGCGCAACTCCCCGAACATGACATTGGCGAAGCGCGCCAGCCCGTAGGCCAGCAGCAGTCCGAGCGGCAGCGCGTAGAGGGCCACGGACGTTTTGTCGGCACCGCCGGCAGCATCCAGGCCATCGACGATATGCTTGAGAATAAAGGGGCCGCCGACGCTGGCCACCTTGGCGCCCACAAGACACAGCAGTGCCAGGAAAATCCGGACCCGGTACTCAAACAGATAGGGCAGGAGCTTTTTCAGGGTCGACCAGTTGACCTCGGAGAAAGCGACCTGTGTATTTTGTCCCCGCATGGGCATTGAATTCCTCGATATTCGAGGGCCATTATACCCGGCGTGGCAAGTCGCCGCCGTTACGGTCTTGAGACGGCCGGGTAACGGGCGCACACGCGAAAACACGGGGAACATCTCGAGGGGCACAGCGCATGACCGACGACGAAGGCCGGCGGGATCGGGTCCGCAACAGCCGGGCCTATGGCAGAGCCCGGGGCAAGGCCCGGGAATACCTGCACAACCCCGGCGAACTGGATAACCTGGTGGCCCGGGCAAGGCGCAAGGCGGCGGGAATCAGCCGGGGACCCTTCACCAATCTCTGGGACTCCCTGATGACCGCCCTGCGGCTTTTGCGAGCCTATGCCCGCGGCCAGTACCGGGATGTACCCTGGCAGAGCCTGGTCCTGATTGTGGCGGCCATCGTCTATTTTGTTATGCCCCTGGACCTGGTGCCCGACTTTCTGGCCGGCTTCGGTTTTCTGGATGATGCCGTCCTGCTGGGCTGGACGCTCAAAACCGTCGAAGATGTATTGGCCGACTTCGAGGCCTGGGAGTCTGGCCACGGGGACAAGAGCGACGGCGATACCGGACCGCCATCGCAGCGGTAAAGCGTCGCTCGTTTCAGGCCTGGCGCACCCGGGATGCCGAATGACAGTAAAGAAATGCTGCTATGACGGCGAAGCCCCGCGATGATTTTTCAGCGGCTCCAGCATTTTTTCCTGGCCCTCGATGCGGATGGCCAGGGCCAATTGCAGCAACTCCCCGAGCCGACCTTCCGGCCAGCCCTTGCGTTCGAACCAGAACAGGTACTCCTCGGGCAGGTCTATCAGCACCCGCCCGGCATACCGGCCGAACGGCATCTGCCAATTGGCCAGTTGGATCAGGTGCTGCTCCGAAATCACGAAGCATTTCCCGCGAAAAGCCGCTTCACGGCGGGCTTGGTGACCTTGCCCATGGCATTGCGCGGCAGGCTGTCCACCTGTCTGACGACCCGGGGAACCTTGTAGCCGGACATTTGCTCCCGGGCCCATGATTTGAGTTCGTCCAGGCTCAGTGCACCATCGGCCACCACGGCGGCGGCCACCACCTCGCCCCAGGTTTCGTCTTCGACGCCCACCACCGCGCATTCGCGGATGGCCGGGTGCTTGAGCAGGGTATCCTCGATCTCCAGGGCGGACAGCTTATAGCCGCCGGATTTGATGATATCAACCGAAAGCCGCCCCATGATCCGGTAATAACCATCTTCCACCACCGCCATATCGCCGGTGCGGAACCAGTCGTCGACAAAGGACTCGGCGGTGGCTTCGGGGCGGCCCCAGTATTCCCCGAACACACCCGGCCCCTTGACCCAGATCTCGCCGGGCTCGTTCTCGCCCCGGACGCTCTCCCCCTCCTCGTTGACCAGCTTCACCTGCACGCCGGGAAGCGGTTGGCCCACGGTACCGGGGCGACGTTCCCCGTGCAGGGGGTTGGACAGGGCCATACCGATTTCGGTCATGCCGTAGCGTTCCAGGAGCACCTGGCCGGTGAGTTCCTGCCACTCATTGTGGATTTTCACGGGCAGAGCCGCCGAGCCCGACACCATCAGACGCATGGCGGCAAAACCCTCACAGCAGCGCCGGCGCTCTGCCGGGCCCAGGTTCTCGAGGGCCTGGATCAGCTTGACGTAAATGGTGGGCACCGCCATGAACAGGCTGTAGTGCTTCTCGGCGACCCGGGGCAGGATGGCATCGGCGTCGAAGGCGGGAAATGTTTCGACGCGGGCCCCGGACCAAAGCGCGCAGGTAAGGATATTGACGATGCCGTGGACATGGTGCATGGGCAGAAAGAGCGGAATACTGTCGTCGGCACGCCACTCCCAGGCAGTTACCAGGGTCTCCACCTGGGCACGAATATTGGCATGGCTCGTGATCACGCCCTTGGGTTTGCTGGTGGTGCCACTGGTAAAAATCATCATGGCATTGCGATCTTCCGCAATGGTGGGTAGCGCACTGTCGCCGGCATTGATCTCGTCCGGGTCCAGCATTGCAACCCCTCTGCGCGCGCAGAGACTCTCGACTTTTTGCCTGTAGGTGGCCGGCACAAGCAGGCGCTCGATACCAGCCACCTCGAAGACATGTTCCAGTTCGGGCTCGCTGGCGCCAATATTGAGTGGCACCGCCACGGCGCCGGCACGCCAGATTGCCCACTGCATGACCACATACGGGATGCTCGCCGGTGCCATAAAGGCAATGCGTTCGCCTTCCAGGTCGCCCCTGTCGCCAAGCAGGGCAGCGGCGAGATCGGCGGAGGCGTCGAGAAGCTGGCGGTAGTTAATTATCCTTCCCGCTTCCTCAAGGGCGATACGGTCGCCAAAATCACGGGCGCGTTCGATCAATTCAATGGTCATAGGGTTGTGGATTCTCCATGGTCTATGGCACAGGACCGGTACCGGATACCTATTTATCGGTAAGCGTGTCGACTTTATTCAGGATGGCTTTCGGGATATCGCACTCCGGCCTGGTGATGAAGGTACGGGTGACATCCAGAAGCCCCATGTGTTCCAGGGTCCGGCGCCCGATGAGCACCGGGTAGAGCATGTCGCTGCGGTCGTTGAGAGTGAACTGTTCGTTGTAGACCGTATCCCCGATACAGATATCCATTTTTACCACCGCCCGCCGTTCCTCGCCCGCGGCGCCACGGATAATGGCATAACGGTGCACCGGCTTGTCGATCCGCCTGAAAAGCTTCTCGCCGGAACCGGTATCTTCCAGAACCAGCCTGAATGACACCCAGTCGCCATCGTCGCTCTTGCTGATCTCCACGTCCTTGGCATGAATGGAGGAAGTCAGGGCGCCGGAATCCAGTTTCATTTTCACCGTCGCTCCCAACGGCATAATGATGGCCTTTTCCACCCAGCCGTAGACGCGCTTGCCGTCCACCCGTTCCTCCGAGGCGTGCACTGCCACCGGAATCCCCAAAAAAAGCAGGATAAAACCGAATTGCCGCCATATTGTCATCGGGTCCGTAACCTCCATTGCCATATCGCGCTGATTCTACCGCCATACCCGGTACCTGTTGAAGTCGCGCCGGTTTGCCGGGACCGTCTAGAATCCACCCTGGGATAAATGTTTTTACACCCGGTGAGGTTTTTAGTGCCCCTTCAATCGCTGCGTCTGGCCATTCTCGATGCCGATATCCTGCGGCCCGAACTGCGCCCCGGATTCGGCAGCTATGGCCGGATGTTTCGGGACCTTTTCGCCAGGCTGGGCGTCGACTGGCATATCCAGGTTTACTCCGCCATTCGCGGGGAGCGCCCGGCTTCCCTGGATGCTTTCGACGCTGTGCTCGTTACCGGCAGCCGGTACGACGCTTTTGCCGACGTTCCGTGGATCCGCAATTTGAGAGCATTCTGCCGGCAATGTTACGCAGCGGAGAAGCCCCAGGTGGGAATCTGCTTCGGCCACCAGTTGCTGGCCCATGCCCTGGGCGGGCGGGCGGAGAGGGCCCATAACGGATGGGGCCTGGGCGTCATGCGCTTTCGGATCGAGGACAGAACCGGTTTTATCGAAGCCGACACCCCTATCGACCTGCTGGTGAGCCACCGGGATCAGGTTACCGCACTGCCTCCGGGCGCCCGGCTCTTGCTGGCCAATGATTTTTGCCCTTACGGCGGCTTCCATATCCCGGGACGGGTGCTGTGCCTTCAGGGCCATCCGGAATTCGACAACGACTATGAATCGGCACTTCTGGCCCACCGGGAGAACGACGTTGATCCTGAACAGATGCGCAGAATAAAGGATTCCCTGGGCACGCCCCACCAGGGCCTCAGGGCCGGACGCTGGATACAACGGTTCCTGGAGACCGCGATTGACGGGGGAGCGCAATCTTCGCTGTAAAGATGCTCCGCCTAACGCAACCAGGCCGCCAGACACACCAGAATCACCATCACCAGGAGAAACCAGCGGAGCACACGCTGGCTTGCCGAAACGGCAAAGCGCACCGACAAATGCACACCGACCACATTGGCCGCTGCCAACACCAGCCCCGGCACCCAGAGCACCTGCCCCCGACTGATGAAGACCGCCAGGGCCATGATGCTGAAAATTACGGTACCGACCATCTTCAGGGCGTTGGCGCGTACCAGATCGTAGCGCAGGGCCCCGCACAACACGACCAGCAGCACAAAGCCAACGCCGGCCTGGATAAAACCACCGTAGAGGCCCGCGGCGAACAGGCCGAGCATACCCGGCAGCGAATTCCCGGGCGATTTGGGTGTGGTTCCCGGCGGGGGGGATATGGTCGACGGGCTCAGCACCATGATCGCTCCCATCGATACGAGCGTCACCAGCATCACCGGCTCCAGGATCGAGGGCGGCAGGTAGGAAGCCACCAGGGCCCCCACCAGGGCTCCCACCAGCGACGGCGCCAGAATGGCCAGCACGGACTGGCGGGATAGCATACCGTAGCGGTTGAATCCGCGGGTCGCCTCCAGGGACTGGATCAGCACGGCCACCCGGTTGGTGCCGTTGGCCACATCCGCCGGCATGCCCAGCAGCATCAGTGCCGGCAGGGTAAGCAATGAACCGCCCCCGGCCAGGGTATTGATGAACCCGGCGAAGACACCCGCCACAATCAGCAGGGAGAGGGTCAACGCGGTAAATTCGTATTCCATGATGGTCCCGTTTGAGTCCGTCGCCCAAGGCGGGGATCATAGGGACGCGCCGGGCAAAAATCCACGTCTGTCGACCAGACCGGACGCTGGCATTTGTGGACAGCGGCTCGCTTTGTCCGGAAAAACGATGAATAAAAAAGGGAACACAGCCATGATCGATAAGCTAATTGCCGCCGCAACATTGCCCCGGCTGCTCGCCTCCCTGGCCGGTATGCTGGCAACAATGGCGTTCGTCCGATTATGGCCAGGCGGGCCCTTTCAGGCTGTCACCAATACGTTGGGCACCACCGTGCCGGAACTGCAGATCGGGCTGCTGCCCGGCGAGCCTTTCAACAGCCTCCATGCCATGGGCGAGATGCGCGAACGCTACCGGAATCTCCAGTTCTGGGATCTTCCCAACTTCTCCCTGGCCGTACTCACGTACGTGATGATATTTGCCTATACCGGCAAGTGCTTTCCCCGGCTTCGGTCCGGATCGAAAGCAATGATCGTGCTCGCTTTTGTGCTGCTTGTCGCCGAAATTGTCGAGAACAGCCTGCTGCTGGCCATGATCGCCGCTTACCCGGAAACAGAACCGGCCACCCTGGCCACCATCCAGCAGATTGCCTCGACAACCAAGCTCGGCTGCGGATTTGTCCTCAATCCCCTGGCGCTTGCCGCCCTGGTGCTGATGATTGTCGCCCCGGCCAGGCAGTAGCGGGCGCAACGGTTCCGGCTAGGTTCCAGCTAGACAACGGGCTGGCGCCGCTGGCGCCAGCGCAGTACACCCAGGACCACCACCAGGATCAGGCAGAGGGCGACAAAGGCGAACTTGATCTGGGTACAGGCGCTGGCCATTTCCACCAGCCTCGGTTCGAAGGCACCCAGTCCCCGCTGCATGATGCTGGCGACCAGGAGGTTCTCGGCGTAGTCGAACAAGCCCGGAATCAACCCCACGCAACCCAGTGCCAGGGCCTGCCGCGAGGGCCATCGGCGTTTACCGACGACGAGACCATCCGCCAGTGCCCAGAGCCCGAAAAAAAACATGCCCATACCCAGTGCCGGTATCGCCAGATCGATTTTTCTCTGGGCGACCAGATACTGCTCGCGTCCCTGTTCACCAATCTCCAAGAGGAGGTTGCGAACTTCCTCCGGGCTGTAGCCCGTAGCCCGGACGTCCGGCATCGGTGGTTCCCCGAAAAAGATCTCTGCTTCGGGCACCATGGTAAACGCCCAGGCCTGAAAGACCACGGCGGCGACGACAAAGGCTATGGCAACCCTGGCTTTGGTTATCATGACTCCTCCGGCTCTCCCGTTTTCTTGTAACCTTAGAGGTGCTCTTTATATGATGCTCGCATTGAGAATGCAAAGCCACCGGTAAGGTTCTTCCGGGCCGGCCCCTCTCCCCAATCAGGTTAACGGATTTCACTATGCCCCTACTGCCGCACATCGAACTGCAAACCGACGCCGAACCGGACGCCGCCGTCATCTGGCTGCACGGCCTTGGAGCCAGCGGCCACGATTTCGAGCCCCTCGTGCCGGAACTGCACCTGCCCCAGGGGTCGGGTGTTCGCTTTATTTTCCCCCATGCGCCGGAAATCCCCGTGACAGTGAACGGTGGCATGGTCATGCCCGCCTGGTACGATATCCTGGAAATGGACCTGGACCGCAAGCTCGATATCGGCCAGTTGCGGGATTCGGCGCACCAGATACAGCGCCTGATCGACCGCGAAATCGAGCGGGGTATCGACAGTCGACGGATCGTGGTAGCGGGGTTTTCCCAGGGTGGCGCGGTGGCCATCGAGGCGGCGCTGACCTACCCCAAGCCCCTCGCCGGGTTACTGGCCTTATCAAGCTATTTCGCCACCTGGGAAAGCCTGCGGGTCAACCCCGCCAATGCCAGCCTGCCTATTGCCGTTATGCATGGCCTCCGCGACCCCATGGTGCCCGAGAGCCAGGGACGCAAATCCGTCGAACGCCTGGAGAGTTTCGGCTTCAAGCCCGTTTATTCCACCTACCCCATGGAGCATCAGGTGTGCCTGGAGGAAATCGCGGATATTTCACGGTGGCTGCAGCAAATACTGGCCTAAGCAATCGGGCGGCTTACGAGGTAAAGCACGCCGCCGTAGCACTGGCGACGCCATTTCCGGTGTGCCCGTCTTAGGGCAAGCCCGGGGCCCCTAAAAATGGTCCCTTCAAAATGTATTCTTTAAAATGTGCCCCTCAAAAGAGCCCCGCCTCCAAACCCGCCGCCATGGTCATGCCCAGTTCCTCGCACTGGTCGAGGAAAGCATCGTCAAACTCGCCCCGGCAGATCAGCGTTTCCCGGATCGGGTTCCAGCGCAGGCCCGTGACGATGCGCTCGACGGCGGTCTTGGTGCCCTGCCCGTCCAGACCGGCGCGGATATAGAGCGCCCATGGCATCCCCTGTTTTTCCTCAAGGCACGGATAGTAGACGCGCTCGAAGAAATCCTTGATGCGACCGGCCATGTAACCGAAATTCTCGGTTGTCCCGATGATAATGCCATCCGCCCAGCGCACGTCCTCCGGCCCGGCATCGAGAGGCGCCAGCGAGCGCAATTCCACATTATCGATGTCTTCGTGACTGGCGCCACGAATCACCGCATCCCTGAGTGCCCGGGTATTGTCCGAGGGGCAGTGGGCGACCAGTAGCAGATGGCGTGTATCGGTCATGGGTTCGCCCTCCGCGCGAACGGGGTATTTATCCGAGGGTAGTGGCCCGCAGGCTTTACCGCAAGGCGCTGTTGTCGCCGCTGCAACTGCCGCACCTCCGGCCCCTATGGCGGCAGGCCGCATACGGGTCGTTAAGGGATCCGATATGTACCGGTCAAGGCGGCATGGTCGGAGAGATTCCGCCAGGGACCGCTACTCAGGCAGGCACATTCGGCGGGCTCGACACCCCGGTAATAGATCCGGTCCATGGGGAGCAGCGGAAACCAGGCCGGGAAGGTCCGGGCGTGGCGTCCGGTCAGTTCCACAAACAACTCCCTGACGTCCAGGTCTTCCTCGAAATGGTGCTCGGCATTGGAGCGCCAGTCGTTGAAGTCCCCGGCGATAAGCATGGGTTCTTCATGGGGGACGTGGTCTTCGATGCGCTGGATCAGCACATCGAGCTGCCGCCGTCGGGTGGCTTCACGCAGACCCATGTGGACACAGAGGGTATGCAGAGGCTGTGCCTTACCGGGAATATCGATCACGCCGTGAAGAATGCTGCGGCTGGCATAGGGGTTGGTGGAAACGGAAATGTTTTCCCAATACCGGAAAGGGTATTTACTGAGAATGGCGTTGCCGTGGTGGCCCTTTCGGTAGATCGCATTCTTGCCGTATGCGTAGTGAGGCCAAAGGGTATCGGCCAGGTATTCGAACTGGGGGATATCCGGAAATTCGGCCCGCTTGCGCTTGTAGCGCCGGGTTTCCCCGTGAATTTCCTGAAGAAAGACAATATCGGCGCATTCGGCCTCGAGCAGTTCCCTCATACGGCCCAGCATGAAACGCTGATTGCCGGCATTGAAGCCCTTGTGGATGTTATAGGTGATGATCTTGAGGGTATCGGTCATAAGTCCCGGCGTTAATGGCGTTGGTCGCTCCCGAGGGGCGTTTCAAACAGATTTTTCAACGGCTTCCACTGTTCCCGGCAAAATACCCGAAGAAAGTAGTCCGAGCTGCCACGCATTTGTTGCGAGCACCCGGATCCCTCTACCTCTCAGGCAAGCATAGTCGATCACCGGAACCGGCGGCGCGTTGGGGTGACGGCCAGCGCTTTCAGGCACGCCGCCAGGTTGTCCCCTCGCGTGAGTCCTCAAGGACAATGCCCTGCCCTTGCAGTTCATCGCGAATCCGGTCGGCCCGGGTGAAATCCCGGTGTTTGCGGGCATCCAGTCGTTCCTGGATAAGTGACTCGATTTCCTCGTCCGAGAGGCCGCCGGCAGGAGCTGCGCCGCCCTTCAGGTAGACCTCCGGATCTTCCATCAGCAGGCCCAGCACCTGCCCCAGGGCCTTGAGCATGGCCGCCAGGCTCCGGGCTTTTTCCGTGTCTTCGTCCCGTACGGCGGTGTTGAGGTCCCGCACCAGGTCGTAGAGCGCGGCAATGGCTTCCCGGCTGTTGAAGTCGTCGTCCATTGCGGATTCGAAGCGCTGCCAGTAGTCGCTGCGCCCGAGGCTTTCACGGCCCGCCGGCTCGACCTGACCGAAGCCCCGCAGTGCGGTATAGAAACGCTCGAGGCCGTTTTTCGCCTCCCGGAGATTATCCTCCGAATAGTTGATGGGGCTTCGATAGTGACTGGACAGCAACAGAAAACGAATCACCTCCGGGTGGTACCGGGCCAGGACATCGCGAATGGTGAAGAAATTGCCCAGCGACTTCGACATTTTCTCGTCGTCCACACGTACCGCCCCCACGTGCATCCAGTAGTGGACGTAGTGTTTGTGGGTGGCCGCTTCACTCTGGGCTATCTCGTTTTCGTGGTGGGGAAACACCAGATCCGGTCCGCCCCCATGGATATCGAAGGTATCCCCCAGGTGGGCCGTGGACATGGCCGAACACTCGATATGCCAGCCCGGCCTGCCCCAGCCCCAGGGGGAATCCCAGCCCGGTGCATCCCGGTCGACGGCCTTCCAGAGGGCAAAATCCCGTGGATCCTCCTTGCTTTCCCCCACATCGACCCTCGCCCCGGCCAGGAGTTCGTCGGGCTTCTTGCCGCTTAACTGGCCGTATTCGGGAAAGCGCTTGACCCGGTAATAGACATCGCCGTTATCGGCGGCATAGGCATAGTGGTTGTCCATCAGGATGCGGATCATGGCGATGATGTCGTCGATATGCTCCGTGGCCCGGGGCTCGATATCCGGGGGCTGTACACGCAGGGCCCGCTCGTCCTCGTGCTGGGCGTCGATCATGCGCCGGGTGAGATCCAGAAAAGGCTCGCCGTTATCGGCTGCCCGGTTGATGATCTTGTCGTCCACATCGGTGATATTGCGCACGTAAGTCACTTCCCAGCCCTGGAAGCGCAGGTAGCGGACGATGGCATCGAAGGCCACCATGACCCGGGCATGACCGATGTGGGCGTAGTCGTAAACGGTATTGCCGCATACATACATGCGAACCTTTCCCGGCTCGATGGGCCGGAAAGTTTCCTTTTTCCGGGTCAGGGTGTTGTACAACTGCAATGCCATGCAATGCCTCGTTTATTGGGTCCAGGTTTCCCTGAGACCAATAGTCTGGTTGAAAACGGGTTTGTCCGCCGTCGAGTGGCGGCTGTCCGCATAGAAGTACCCTTCCCGCTCGAACTGAAAATGATGCGCCGGGTCGCCGGCTCGCAGTCCCGCCTCCGCCTTGCAGCCGGTGAGCACTTTCAGGGAATCGGGGTTGATGGCCTCCAGGAAATCACTGTCGCCGGCGCCCGGAGAGGGTGTTTTAAAGAGGCGGTCGTAAAGGCGGATTTCACAGTCCAGGCAGTCGTCGGCAGACACCCAGTGAATCACGCCCCGCGGCCTGATATCCTCCGGCGGATTCTCCCCGACCGTGCCGGGAACGATTTCGGCAATGACCTTGACCGGCTCACCGCCGTCTCCGCGCACCACGTCCAGGGCGCGGATCACATAGGCGGCGCGCAGCCGTACCCACTCGCCCAGTACCAGGCGCTTGAACTTCTTGCGGGACAGGCTGGTGTCCTCGCTGAAGTCGCCCCGGTCGATATAGATATGACGGCTGAAAGGCAGTTCGCGATGACCCAACTCCTGTCGCTGGGGGTGATTGGGAGCCCGGAGCGTTTCCACCTGCCCCTCCGGGACATTGACCAGTTCCACCGGCAGGGGGTCGAGCACACACATGGCCCGGTGGGCGCTGGTGTTGAGGTCCTCGCGGATAAAATGCTCGAACTGCGCCATATCGACGGTGCCGTCGGTCTTGGCAACCGCCAGGCTGTCGCAGAAGTTGCGAATCGCCGCCGGGGTTACGCCCCGCCGCCGCAGGCCCGAGAGCGTAGGCATACGGGGGTCGTCCCAGCCATCCACGTGGTTTTCGTCCACCAGGCGCTTGAGGCGGCGCTTGCTGGTGACCGTGTAGTTGAGGTTGAGACGCCCGAATTCGTACTGCCGGGGCCGGGACGGGACCGGCAGATTGTCGATAAACCAGTCGTAGAGGGGGCGGTGATCCTCGAATTCCAGGGTACAGATCGAGTGTGTGACCCCTTCGATGGCGTCCTCCTGGCCGTGAGCGAAGTCGTAGGAAGGGTAGATATTCCATTCATCGCCGGTACGGTGGTGGGGCACCCGCTTGACCCGGTACAGAACCGGATCCCGCAGGTTCATGTTGGGGGCACTCATGTCGATTTTGGCGCGCAACACCATCCTGCCCTCTTCGATCTCGCCCCGGCGCATTTGTTCGAGGAGATCCAGGCTCTCGGCCGCCGGCCGGTCCCGATAGGGGCTGTCCCTGCCGGGCTCGGTAAGCGTACCCCGGTACTCCCGGGTCTGTTCGGCGCTGAGCTCGCAGACATAGGCTTTGTCCTGTTCGACCAGGTAGCGGGCCCATTCGTAGAGTCTGCCGAAATAGTCGGAAGCGAAGCGCACGGCACCATCCCACTGAAAGCCAAGCCAGCGCACATCCGCCTCGATGGCCCGGACGTAGGCGTCTTCCTCCTTTTCCGGGTTGGTATCGTCGAAACGCAGGTTGCAGGCGCCGCCGAACTGTTCGGCCAGACCAAAATTCAGGCAGATGGATTTGGCGTGGCCAATGTGGAGGTAACCGTTGGGCTCGGGCGGAAACCGGGTTACCACCCGGTGAACTCTACCCTCTTCCAGGTCCGTGCGGATGATTTGCTGAATAAAATTCTCGGGCTTGGTATCCATTGATGTCCTGATTGGCTCGCGTACCGGGCCATTGGCGGCCCAACGGCAAAGGCCGCAATTATAGCGTTCGAGCCCTCCCCGAGAAACCACCGGTGATCCGGTGCATGCCCGGGGTCGCGTTTATGGATTCAAATAGGCCGCCAAAATCCTTATGATGGCCGCCCTACCCCATCCACCTGCAAGGAAACGGAATGATTACACTCCACACCAACTACGGCGACATCGCTGTGGAACTTGATTTCGAGAAAGCCCCCAAGACCGCCGAAAATTTTCTCCAGTACTGCCGCGATGGTTACTACGAAGGAACCATTTTCCACCGCGTGATCGACGGCTTCATGGTTCAGGGCGGGGGCATGGATGCGAACATGGCAGAGAAACCCACCCGTGCGCCCATCGAAAACGAGGCCGACAACGGCCTGTCCAACGACAAGGGTACGCTGGCCATGGCCCGCACCGCCGACCCACACTCTGCATCCGCGCAGTTCTTCATCAATGTCTCCGACAACCATTTTCTCAACCACAGCGGCAAAACCGCGCAGGGCTGGGGCTACGCGGTGTTCGGAAAAGTGGTCCAAGGCCTGGACACCGTGGACAAGATTCGCAAGGTACCCACCGGCAGCAGCGGTTTTCACCAGGATGTGCCCAAAGAGACCGTGGTGGTCGAGAGCGTCTCCGTGACCGGCGACGACGCGGACAGATAAGAATCACGCAGATGTCGGCGCTTTTTATATCCGACCTCCATCTCGCCCCGGAGCGCCCGGCCGTCAGTCGGGCGTTTTTCGATTTTCTCGTCACCCGGGCGCCGCGGAGCGAGAAACTCTTTATCCTGGGAGACCTGGTGGAGGCCTGGGTCGGCGACGACGATCCCCACCCTCTGACCCGGGAAATCGTTCGGGGGCTTAGAGACGTGGCCGGGAAAGGCGTCGCTCTCTACTTTCTGCACGGTAACCGGGACTTTCTGGTGGGACGGCGCTTTGCCCGGGAAACCGGCAGCATCCTGCTGCCGGATTACCATCGCACGGAAATTGGCGGACGCACCTTGCTGCTCTGTCACGGGGACACCCTGTGTGTGGACGATGCCGACTACCAGAAATTCCGGCGCAGGGTCCGCAACCCTCTGGTGCGCTGGGGGCTGACTCATCTGCCCCTGAAAACCCGGCAGCGCATTGCAGCCGGGTGGCGCCGGAAAAGCGCCGCCATCAACAGCAACAAGCCGGCCAACATCATGGACGTCAATGACGATGAGGTGGAGAAAGTGCTGGCCGATTACGACGCCGATATCCTGATCCACGGCCATACCCACCGGCCGGGGCGTCACCGGCATGCCAATGGCGAGCGCATTGTTCTCGGCGACTGGCACGACCAGGGCTGGTATGTCAGGGCCGACGGAGATGGCATCGAATTGCAGAGTTTCCCCCTGCCCGGCGACTGAGCCCTCAAACTGTTGCCGGCGGTCCGGAATGGAAGCGGAATTCCCTGTCCGGCTCGGTGGCAAGGGCCCTCTCCCGTTCGCCGATAATGCCGATCCGGTCATCGATGTCGCCGCCGTCGATACGCTTCGCCAGGGCCAGGTAGTCCTGAAAGTGCCGGGCTTCGGCGCTTAACAGGGAACTGTAAAACTTGCTCAACCCCGGATCGAGGCGCGGCGCCAGGCGGGCAAAGCGCTCACAGGAGCGGGCCTCGATAAACGCGCCGACGATCAGGGTATCCACCAGCCTGGCGGGTTCGTGGGTGCGCACCAGTTCCCGCAACCCTCCGGCATAGCGCGATGCCGGAAGCGGGCGATAGGTGACACCGCGGGCTTCCATGATGGCCAGGACCTGCTCGAAATGGCGCAACTCCTCACGAGCCAGACGGGACATCCTGTGCAGCAGATCCGGATGTTCCACATAACGATAGATCAGGTTCATGGCCGTGCTGGCGGCCTTTTTCTCGCAGTTGGCGTGATCGATCAGCAGCAGGGTCTGGTTCGCCACGGCCGCGTCCACCCACCCCTGAGGTGTCGAAACCGCCAGGAAGTCGTGAATTTCGTCAAGGGCGGGAATCTTCATGAAGACCGGCCGTGGTCAGTGTGGTTTTTCATAAAGGACTCCAGGGCACGGGCCTGCTCTTCATCCACCCGCTGAACAAAATAGCGGTCAGCGACAGCATCGCGCCAGCCGCGCAGCCCCGGTAATTCGTCATAGATATCCCACTCAAATCGTGTGTCGGCAACACTGGCGGCCAGTTGCAGCGCGTAGTAGGCGACAATATCGGCGGCGGTGAATTCTTCACCGGCGATCCAGGGATCGAACCGGGCAACCCTGCCAAGCGCGGCGATGCCCCGGGCCAGGCCATCCCGGATGTCCGCCAACTGGTGCTCATCCAGCGAGGAATTGTCCCAGAAGCTGCGGATCACCGGGCGGACCGGGTCATCCACATATTTTTCCGCCATGTACATGATCTGACGGACCCGGGCCCGTTCGAAGGCGGTTTCCGGGAATAACGGTATCTCCGGGTTAACCTCTTCCAGAAATTCAAGGATGGCGTCGGTTTCGCTGAGAAAGCCCTCGCGCACCTCGAGGCAGGGCATCTTGCCCATGGGACTTTTGGCCAGGTAATCGGCATCCTGGCCCGGCGGCGTCGGGACTTCCTGGAATTCGAAACCCTTTTCAAAGAGAGCGAGCTTGACCATATTGTAGTAATTACTTATTGCCAGTCCATAAAGCCTGATCATGGTTCATTCCTTTTGCGTCGCGGACACTTAAAGGTCATTCCTGACGTCGGTGCCGGCGAAATAGCGGTGGTAGTGGGCCTCTGAAAGCGCATAAAATTCCGTGTCGATCAGGTCCCGGATTTTGGATAAAGGCGTACCCTGCCAGTGAGGCAGGCGCCGGAAGCCATATCGACCCGGATCCCCGATCCTTTCGGCACCGGCGCAAAGCAGCGTGTAGACGCCGCAATAGGGGTCCTGCGTGACGTCCGGCAAAAGCCCCATCCGCCGAAGCTGGGAGTAAAGAATATCCGAATCAACGACTTCCAGCTTCAACCTGACAATCTTTGCAAGGAATTGCTCGAGCCGCTGAAGGACGATTTGTCGCTGTTCCGTCGAGTAGCGATTCCACGCCACGACTTCGTGGGCGAAGCGCTTGCAGCCCCGGCAGACATCGTCGCCGATACCGGTGGAACAGATACCGATGCAAGGTGTGCGTACAGATCCCGCCATTGAACTCCCTTATTCCGAGGCTCAACTTTACACACCAACGAGGGCCCTGCCTAGGCGCCCGCTGGCCTGCAGGTTCCCCACCCCGCCGCCTCTCAAATGCGCAACCGTAATGCATTGGTTTCGCATCCCCTGGGTTTTTCGCGTAAAATCCGCGCCGGGCCAGACGCCCACCCATCGGTGATGTGTCACCGATAGCCCCGGATTCGGCAACCACCGAAACGGGTAAAGTCACGACTATCCGAGGAAATCCAACGTGCTTGAAGCCTATCGCCAACACGTGGCGGAGCGCGCCGCCGAAGGTGTGCCCCCCAAACCCCTGACCGCCGAGTGGACCGCCGATCTGGTGGAGCTTTTGAAAAATCCCCCTGCCGGCGAAGAAGAATTCCTGCTCGACCTGATCGCCAACCGGGTTCCGCCCGGCGTCGACGACGCCGCCTACGTCAAGGCCGCCTTCCTGACCGCCATCGTCAAGGGCGAAGCCACCTCCCCGCTGATCGGCAGGGAAAAGGCCGTGGAACTGCTGGGCATGATGCACGGCGGTTACAACATCGCCACCCTGGTGGAACTGCTGGACGACGCCGAGCTGGCACCCCTGGCGGCCACCGAGCTCAAGCACACCCTGCTGATGTTCGACGCCTTCCACGACGTGGAAGAGAAAGCCAAAGCCGGCAACGAACACGCCAAAGCGGTTATCGAATCCTGGGCGGCCGGCGAGTGGTTCACCAGCCGCCCCGATGTACCGGAAAAGATCACCACGGCGGTGTTCAAGGTGACCGGCGAAACCAACACCGACGACCTGTCCCCGGCGCCGGACGCCTGGTCCCGCCCCGACATCCCTCGTCACGCCCGCGCTATGTACAAGATGGAGCGCGAGGGTCTCACGCCGGACGAGCCCGGCGTTACCGGTCCCATGAAGCAGATCGAGGAGCTCCAGGCCAAGGGCTACAAAGTGGCCTTTGTGGGCGACGTGGTGGGCACCGGCTCCTCGCGCAAATCCGCCACCAACTCCGTGCTCTGGTTTTTCGGTGAAGACGTTCCCGGTACGCCCAACAAGCGCTCCGGCGGCATCTGCATCGGCAGCAAGGTGGCCCCCATCTTCTACAACACCATGGAAGACTCCGGTGCCCTGGTGTTCGAGGCCCCGGTGGACGACATCGACTACGGCCAGATCATCGACATCTTCCCCTACCAGGGCAAGATCACCGACCACGAGAGCGGCAAGGTGATCTCCGAATTCGAACTGAAATCCCGGGTTCTGCTGGACGAAGTGCGCGCCGGCGGGCGGATCAACCTGATCGTCGGCCGCGGCCTTACCGTCAAGGCCCGGGAATCCCTGGGTCTGGGCCCCTCCGAGCTGTTCCGCAAGCCCGAGCAGCCCGGCGACAGCAATGCCGGCTACACCCTGGCCCAGAAAATGGTGGGCAAGGCCTGCGGCATGGAGGGCGTGCGCCCCGGCACCTACTGCGAACCCCACATGACCACCGTCGGCTCCCAGGACACCACCGGCCCCATGACCCGGGATGAACTGAAGGATCTGGCCTGCCTGGGCTTCCAGGCCGACCTGGTGATGCAGTCCTTCTGCCACACCGCCGCCTATCCCAAGCCCGTGGATGTGGACACCCAGCACACCCTGCCGGACTTCATCAAGAACCGCGGCGGCGTATCCCTGCGCCCCGGCGACGGCATCATCCACTCCTGGTTGAACCGCATGCTGCTGCCCGATACCGTGGGCACCGGCGGTGACTCCCACACCCGCTTCCCCATGGGGATTTCCTTCCCCGCCGGTTCCGGCCTGGTGGCCTTCGCCGCCGCCACGGGTGTGATGCCCCTGGACATGCCCGAGTCCGTGCTGGTGCGTTTCAAGGGCGAGAAGAAGCCCGGCATCACCCTGCGGGATCTGGTCCACGCCATCCCCCTCTACGCCATCAAGGAAGGGCTTCTCACCGTCGAGAAGAAAGGCAAGAAGAACATCTTCTCCGGGCGCATCCTCGAGATCGAGGGGCTGGACGATCTCACCGTGGAGCAGGCCTTCGAACTCTCCGACGCCTCCGCCGAGCGCTCCGCCGCCGGCTGTACCATCAAGCTCTCCGAGGACTCCGTGGCCGAGTACCTGCGCTCCAACATCACCCTGCTGCGCTGGATGATCGCCGAGGGCTACGGCGACGCCCGGACACTGGAGCGCCGCGTACGCAAGATGGAAGAGTGGCTGAAAAACCCCGAGCTGATGGAAGCGGACAAGGACGCCGAGTACGCCGCCGTCATCGAGATCGACCTGGACGAGGTGAACGAACCCGTGGTCTGCGCCCCCAACGACCCGGACGACGCCCGCTGGCTGTCCGACGTCGCCGGCGACAAGGTCGACGAAGTGTTCATCGGCTCGTGCATGACCAACATCGGCCACTTCCGCGCCGCCGGCAAGCTGCTGGAAAAAACCACGGGTGCGCTCAACAGCCGCTTCTGGATCTGCCCGCCCACGCGGATGGACGCCCACACCCTTATGGAGGAAGGCTACTACAGCATCTACGGCAAGGCGGGTGCGCGCACCGAGATGCCCGGCTGCTCCCTGTGCATGGGCAACCAGGCCCGGGTGGCGCCCAAGTCCACGGTGCTGTCCACCTCCACCCGCAACTTCCCCAACCGCCTGGGTGATGGCGCCAATGTCTACCTGACCTCTGCGGAACTGGCGGCCGTGGGTGGCATTCTCGGCAAGCTGCCAACACCGGCGGAATACCGGGAATACGCCAGCTTCATCGACGCCATGGGAGACGAGATCTATCGCTACATGAACTTCGACCAGATCGAGTCCTTCCAGAAAGCCGCGGAAGACGGCAAGCGCATCGCCGCCGAGCTGATCGTCGACGTGGCCTGATGGGCGCACGGCCCCGTTAAAAAACCCCGCTTCGGCGGGGTTTTTTTTATAGTTTCTCGATTACTTGCCGGGCCAGACGCGGCCTTATCCCGATGCGGGCGCCGGCCCATTGGCGGCCTTTTTGCTGTTTTTTTCCTCTTGTTCGGCCTTGCGCTGCCGGCTTTTCTCCACTTTGGATTCGCTTTTCTGGGGTTCTTCCAGGAGGAACACCAGCGTCCAGCCATCCCCCGGCTCCGGCGTAAAATCATCCGTATAGGCCCGCAACCGCCCCTTGGGATCGATGGCAAAAAGCAGCAGCGTGGATTCGCCGTAACGCGCCTGAAAATCCTCCAGCGCAAAGGTTTCGGAAAGGCTGGTGGATTTAATCTCGGCGTCCTGGCTTAGAAGACTCGCCAGCTTCTGTACGGTGACATCTTCACCGAAAAGGCTCGGTGCCCGAAAGTTCTCCACCATTCGGTCTTTTTCCGAGGCATTCTTTTCTTCGGCGTTGCGCAGTACGTAGGTCCGGTTGCGCCCGAATTCCGTGCGGTACCGCAGGCATACAAGAGCGTTAAAGGCCGGGTCCATGGACATGGCGAAAAGCCGCCCGATACCCACCAGATCCAGATTTCTATCGGCATGGGCAGACACCGGGCTGCCGAAATAGGCATCCAGTTCCTGCATGCGGGCGCTTTGCACCTCGTTCCATGAGGAACTGGCAATCTTGACCCGGAACCCCTCCTGTTTGAGAGCCTTGCCCATGGCGATGGCCACCGGGTTGCCGCCGGCAATGAGGATACCTCTGGGTTCCTCCTCGGCGACGCCGAGCATTCGGGCGACAAACCGTGATGTCACGCTTTGCAGGAGTACCGTAAAGATTATCACCATAAAGGTCAGCGCCGGCAGCAACGCCGCGTCGTCGAAGCCCAGGGTCTCCATGCGCAGGGCGAACAGTGCGGAGACAGCGGCGGCGACAATGCCCCGGGGGGCGATCCACGAAAGCAGTGCCTTTTCCCGCCAGTTGAGTCCCGAACGCCAGGTCGAAGCAAAGACCATTACCGGCCGCGCCAGCAGAATCACCGCCAGCACGCCCAGCGCACCCCAACCCACATCGATGATCAATCCGATATCGACACGTGCGGCGAGCACAATAAAAAGCACCGAGATAATCAGTATCGACAGGCTCTCCTTGAAGGAGAGGATGTCGTGCATGACCAGCCTTGGGGTGTTGGCCAGCCATATGCCCATGACGGTCACCGCCAGAAGGCCGGATTCCGGCGCGAACTGGTTGGACAGGCTGAAGACCGTCAGTACCAGGCCGAGGGTAAAGATATTATGCAGGTACTCCGGCAGCCAGTGGCGCTTGATCAGCGTCGACAGGCACAGTGCGCCGAGGGCGCCACCGGCAAAACCAACCGCCAGTTCCTTGAAAAAGAACAGCCAGGGGTTGTCGCTGACGCCCGAAATGATGACCTCGAAGACGATAACCGCGAAAAGTGCGCCCAGCGGATCAATGAGAATGCCCTCCCAGCGGAGAATGTTGCTGACGTTGGCCGTGGGCCTGACCGTGCGCAGCAGGGGCATGATCACCGTGGGACCGGTAACCACCACCAGGGCGCCGAACAGCAGTGCCATTGACCAATCGAACCCCACGAACCACCAGGCGCCGCCGGCAATCAGGGCCCAGTTGAGCACGGCTCCCCAGGTCACCAGGTTGGACACACTGGACCCGTGGCCCTTCAGGTCGGCGAACTTGAGGGTAAGCGCCCCTTCGAACAACACCAGCGCGACACCCAGGGAAACCATGGGGAACAGGAGGTCGTCAAAGAGTACATCGGGATTGATGGCGCCGGTGACCGGGCCGGCGATGACCCCCAGCACCAGGAGAAAGAGAATCGACGGGACCTTGACCCGCCAGGCGACCCACTGGGCCAGCATGCCCATCATGATCAACAGGGAGATCAACAGCGGTAGCGGATCGTGCATGGCAGCCTCTGGCCCGGCAAAGAGTGGAAAGTGCTTGAAAGTTCGCCGCTTGTCAAACGGGTTCGACAAGGCCGTCGATCAGTACATCGACCAGGGAATGGGCGTCCGCTTCCATGTTGAACTGGGTCGGGTTGCGCAGCCAGACCACCAGCAGGCCGGTGATGTAGGATTCAAGGACCGAGGCACAAAAACCCGGCGACCGGCCCTGCCGGAGGCGGTCCTCGCGCTGCGCCTGTTCGAAATGGCGGGTAATGGTCCGGCGTGCTTCCTCCCGCAGCTTGAAGTCGTGCTCCCGGATCGCTTCGATTCCGTGGGTATCCTCCAGGGCCAGCAGCGAGATGGTGAATACCCGCCTTATATGCTCATCCCTGGCAATCGTGAGCAGGGCCTCGGTACAGACCTGCCGGATACTGTCGATGGAGCTGCGGTTGTCGGCATCGGGGAGCCGGTCGAAGAGATGGCTGGGCTGCATCTGGACCCGGTCGATCATGGCATTGAACACTTCGGCCTTGTTGGAAAAGTGCCAATAGATGGCACCCCGGGTGACGCCGGCGACACGGGCGATTTCCTCGAGCGAGGCGCGTTGGACCCCGCGCTCGAGGAATACCTGTTCGGCGGCGTCGAGAATGGCGTGGCGGGTGGCCTCGGGATTTTTCCTGGGCTGGGTCATTACCTCTGGTCTTGTCTCCGGCTTGCCGGCATACTAGCATACATTCATGTATGTATGGTTTGACCACCCGCTCACAACACTTCCGGAGTTATCAACATGAGAGCCGCACCCCGACGCCGGGTTCTCCTTTTATTATTGCCGGCGGCGGCTATTGCCGCCTGCACACCGGGGGAGCCCGCCCAGCAGGAAGGGTCTGGCCCCCCCGCGACACCAGTGGTGACAACCGTCGCCAAGGTCGCCGATATCGCCGTCGAGCGGGAATACCCGGCGCGCATCCGGGGCGCGCGGGAAGTGGAAGTGCGCGCCCGGGTGCAGGGCATCCTTGAGGAACGCCTCTACAAGGAAGGCCAGGCTGTAGAGGCGGGAACGGCTCTCTTCCGAATCGACCCGGCCCCTTTCGAAGTGGCGCTGGAAAGAGCCCGGGCCCGGCAGGCCGTGGCCGAGGCCGAACTCAGCGAGGCGGAACGGGACTGGCAAAGGGTTTCCCGGCTGTTCGAGGACGGTGCCGTCAGTGAGAGGCAGTACGACCGCGCCCGCTCGGTCCTCGAACTGGCCCGCGCGAACCTGAGGGTCGCCAAGGCCGCTGTCAAGGAAGCCGAGCTGGATCTGGAATACACACAGGTTGAGGCGCCAATTGAGGGAATCACGGGACTTGAAACGCTGCCCGAAGGCAGTCTCGTTGAGAAAGGTTCCCTCCTCACCCGTATTGTTCAACTGGAACCCGTTCATGTCCGCTTCGCAATCCCGGAGCGGGATGCCCTGATCCGAAAAGCGCACCTGGCCGACAACGGCGACAAACCGGCACCGGCAATGATGAGGGCGGAGCTGATTTTGCCGGATGGCACGCTTTACCAATATGAGGGACAGGTGGATTTCAGTGCCAGCACCATAGACGCCGAGACCAACTCCCAGACACTTCGGGCGGTTTTTGCCAATCCCGACCACCTGTTGGTACCCGGACAGTTCTCTCGCATTCGCCTGATTTTGAAAACCTTGACCGACGTCGCGACCATTCCCGAAAAGGCCCTGGACCGGACTCCCCAGGGCTATCGCGTGTTCGTGGTGGACAGCGAGGGAATTGCCCGGGCCCGGCCTGTACAGCCCGGGCCGGAGTCCGGGGGGCGCATTGCCATCCTGGAAGGTCTCGACGGCAGTGAAGCCGTGGTGGTGGAGGGATTGGTGGGCCTTCGCAGTGGCAGCGAGGTCGTCGTGCAATCCGGGACATCCGGAGAGGCGGGCTGATGCTCGGTTATCTGGTTCATCGCCCAATTTTCGCCTCGGTCATTTCCCTGGCCATTGTTCTGGCAGGCATTGTGGCGCTCTTCACCCTGCCCGTCGAGCAATACCCCGACGTCCTGCCACCGGGGATTGTGGTTGAGGGCGCCTACCCCGGTGCCGACGCCCAGGTGATTTCGTCGTCCGTGCTCGCGCCCCTGGAACAGGAAATCAACGGGGTCGAGGATATGATATACATGGAGTCGGTCACCACGGATGCCGGCGGCTTTTCGATACTGGTCTCTTTCGAAACCGGAACCGACCCGGATCTGGCGACCATCAACGTCAATAACCGCGTCCAGCAGGCCATGGCCAGGTTGCCACAGACCGTCCGCGATCTCGGGCTTCGGGTCGAGGCCCAGCAGTCGTCGGCACCCCAGGTGATCACACTGCTGGGTACCGGCGCCGGCTTTGACGATCACGACATTGGCCAATACGCCGAGATTTACATCCTCGATGAATTGCTCCGCATACCCGGTGTCGGCAACGCCACATTGTTCGGTTCCCAGAACTATGCCATGCGTATCTGGCTGCATCCCGATCAACTGGCGGAATACGGGCTCACACCGGTGGACGTGGCCACAGTGCTGGAGGAACAGAACATCCAGTATGCCGCCGGTCGCATCGGGGCAAAGCCCGCGCCTGCAGGGCAGGCATTTACCTACACCATCACCACCCCGCCCCGCCCCTCCACAGTGACGGAATTCGAAAACCTTATCCTGCGCACCGATCAGACCGGGGCGACCCTGACGCTCAGCGACGTCGCCACGGTGGAGCTTGGTGCCCAAAGCTACGATTTTTCCGCACGGTTCGGCGACAAAGCGGCCGTTCCGGTGGGGATTTTTCTCCAGCCCGGCGCCAATGTCATGGAGGTAACCCAGTCGGTACGCGAGGTCATGGCCCAGTTGAGCAAAAATTTTCCGGACGGGCTGGATTATCGTATTCCCTATGACATCACCCGCTACATCGACATCGCCGTGGGAGAAGTCGCCACCACGCTGATCATCGCCGTGCTCCTTGTGGTGCTGGTCACCTTCCTTTTCCTCCAGCATTTCCGGGCCAGTCTTGTGCCGCTGATTGCCATCCCCGTCTCCCTGATCGGCACCTTCGGCGGCATGGCGATTCTGGGGTATTCCATCAACCTGCTGACCCTGTTCGGGTTGATCCTGGCAATCGGCATCGTGGTGGACAATGCCATTATCGTCATGGAGAACACCGAGCGGCTGATGTCCGAACAGGGCCTGAGCGCCTCCCGGGCGGCGGTCCAGACCCTTGACCAGGTCACCGGAGCGGTCCTTGCCTCCACTCTGGTCCTCGTGGCCGTCTTTGCCCCGGCGGCGTTTGTCGGTGGTTTTACCGGCCAGTTGTATCGTCAATTCGCAGTCACCATCACCATTTCCGTGATTGTCTCCGGCATCGTGGCCCTGACGCTTACCCCGGCCATGTGCGCCCTCTTTCTGGACAGGCAGCCCACCGCGGTCTGGGCTCCCTTCGCCTGGTTCAATCGCGGTTTCGATCGACTCACGGGCTGGTTCGTCAACGGCGTCAATTTCCTGCTGCACCGGCCGTGGCTGGGTTCCGCACTTTTTGGGGCGGTAATCATCGTTTCGACCGTCCTGATGCTGCGCATGCCCACCGGACTGATCCCCCAGGAAGATCAGGGCTATATCCACGTGGTGCCCCAACTGCCCGCCGCCGCCTCGGTGGAGCGCACGGAAAAAGTCTGGCGCGAATTGAGCGACCGCCTCCGGGCCATGCCGGAAGTGGACAACGTGCTGGCGTTTTCCGGCTACGACATGATGTCCAGCGCCATGCGAACCTATATGGGCTTCTCGTTCGTCCCGCTCACCGACTGGGACGAACGCACCGGCCCCGGCCAGGATGCCTTCAGCCTAATGCAAAGGGTCATGGCAATGGGCACGGAAATCCCCGAGGCCCGGATTATTTCCTTTATGACGCCCCCGATTCTAGGCCTGTCGACCACCGGCGGCGTCGAAGGCTATATACAGTCCCGGGGTGACCTGACCCCTCACCAGTTGCAGGCGTTGACCGACCGCTTCAATGCCGTCGCCATGGCACAGCCGGAGATCGGCTCGGCCTTTACCACACTGAATACGGGCATCCCCCGCTATCGGGCCAGGGTGGATCGGGAAAAGGCCAAGGGGCTCGGCGTGGATATCGACGATATCTTCAGAACCCTGCAAAGTACCTTCGGCTCTCTGTACGTCAATGACTTTCCACTCCAGGGCCGCAACTGGCGGGTAACCCTGCAATCCCGGGCTGAATTCCGTGACCAGGCCGAAGACCTGGGCCGCGTGTTCGTGCGCGCCGATACCGGAGCGATGGTGCCCCTGAGCGCCCTCGTCACGCTCGAGGAAACCCTGGGTCCCGACATGGTCACCCGCTTCAACGCCTACCCGGCGGCCAAGGTGCTGACGGATCCGGCCCCGGGATACAGTACCGGGCAGGTCATGATGGCGCTGCAGGCGGTTTCCGATCAGGTTCTGGGGGGGCAAGCGAGGTTCGGCTGGACCGGCGAAGCGTACCAGTTGCAGTTCTCGGAGGCGGCCGGAATCCTGGCCTTCGCCCTGGGGCTGATTATGGTGTTCCTGATCCTTGCCGCCCAGTACGAACGCTGGACACTGCCCCTGGCGGTGGTTACCGCAGTGCCCTTCGGGGTTCTGGGAGCCACCCTCGCCTCTCTTTCGAGGGGGTTCCCCAATGACATCTATTTCCAGGTGGGGCTTCTGGTGTTGATCGGCCTGGCGGCAAAGAATGCCATTCTTATTGTCGAATTTGCCGCACAGAACCGCCGCGCCGGAATGACCGCCAGGGCCGCGGCCGAGGCGGCGGCACGGCAGCGCTTCCGGGCCATCATGATGACGGCATTGACCTTTATCGTCGGCGCTTTGCCCCTGATCTTCAGCAGTGGCGCCGGCGCGGTGAGTCGCCAGGAGATCGGCACCGTCGTGGTGGGCGGCATGATCGCCGCCAGTTCCCTGGCCCTGATTTTCGTACCGCTCTTTTACTGCCTGATCGAGAACGCCAGCGAGCGCCGCTGGCGTCGGTGAGACCGGCGGCAGGCCAGCGGCGGCCTTGTCGTCGCTAGGCTTTGGCCAGCCCGTTGATGGTATCCCGGACCAGGCCGCGGATGTGAGTCCCGATGGGTGTCGACGCTCCGGCCTCAGCACCCAGGGCCTCGGCAAGACTCAGGTCCTTCTCGCCAATGCCCGACTGGCTCCTGATAAGCTCACTGGTGTCCGGATCCCCGCCAGCGGCACGGAGCTTGATAAAGCCCTCCATGGGTGGGGTCAATACGCCGTTCTTTTTCATGACCTTGAGCAGTTTTTCGGTGGGTACGCCGGCCGCTTCGGCCATCTGAAAGGCTTCAAGGCCAATCATGATCTGGCTCCAGGAAACCAGGTTGTTGGAAATTTTCATTGCCATGCCGGAACCCAGGGGTCCCACGTGAATGGTATCCGTGGAGTAGGTATCCAGAACCGGTTGCACGCGTTCCGCCACTGCATCGTCGCCGCCGGTCATGCAGAAGACAAAAGGCGCGTCCTGGGCCATCACCGTCCGGGTCACAGCCGCATCGAGCACGTTGATCTTCCGCTCCGATGCACGGGCGGCCAGGGACTCCATGGTGGCCGGCTTGACGGTACTGTGGATCAGCAGGACCGAATCGGCGGGCATGACCGGAATCAGTGCGTCGGCACATTCATTCACCTGCTGGTCGTCGCGCACGCAGACACCGACGACGTCGGCATCCCGGCCCGTCCCGGCCAGTTCGCCGGCGAGGGTTGCCTTGCCCTCGAAAGGCGCCATGGCCTTGGCCGCGACATCGAATACAGTCAGCTCGTGCTCGCTTTTTGCCAGCAGCATGGCCTGACCGTAGCCCATGCTACCCAATCCGATAAAACCAACTTTCATGGAATTCTCCTTCCCTCGATCCGCGCCGCTGGTGACGCGATCTTTGTTTATGGAATTGCCGGGACCCTGGGGCCGCGACGCAGACAGCTTTCTGACCGCGAACAGGATAATGACCGCCACCCGATAAATCCATCCCCATGGCTTATTGTTTACCGACAGAATGACGCGTCCGGGACGCAACCGGGTCCCGCCACCGGAAAACGATGGCCGCCTGGGATGACCGTCCCTGCGCCCTGCAAACCGACGTTAAAAAGGGTAGAATGCCGGCCTCTCCGCCATCACATCCCGAGCAATCGCGAGGCCGCCATGAAACCGGAACTCCTTTCTCCCGCCGGCACTGCCAAGAGTATGCGCTACGCCTTTGCCTATGGCGCAGATGCCGTCTATGCCGGCCAGCCCCGCTACAGCCTGCGGGTGCGCAATAACGAGTTCAATCATCTCGATCGTATGGCCGATGCCGTTGCCGAGGCCCATGGCCAGGGTAAAAAATTCTATATCGCCAGCAATATCTCGCCCCACAATGACAAAGTCCGGACCTATCTGCGCGACATGGAGCCGGTGATCGACATGGGCCCCGATGCCCTGATCATGTCGGACCCGGGGCTGATCATGCTGGTGCGGGAAAAGTGGCCGGAGGTGCCCGTTCACCTTTCCGTCCAGGCCAATGCGGTCAATTTCGCCTCGGTGAAGTTCTGGGGCAGGCAGGGCGTGAGCCGGATCATCCTGTCCCGGGAACTGTCCCTGGAGGAAATTGGCGAAATCCGCGAGGAGTGCCCCGATATGGAACTGGAGGTATTCGTCCACGGCGCCCTCTGCATCGCCTACTCCGGGCGCTGCCTGCTTTCCGGCTACATGAACCACCGGGATTCCAATCAGGGAGCCTGCACCAATGCCTGTCGCTGGAAATACACGGCCCACGAAGCCCGGCAAACCGAGACCGGTGACGTGGTGCCGGTGGACCCCGCGCTGACCAACCGGATCGCCACCCGGACCTGGGACCCGGAAGCACAGCCGCGCATGGAAGGCAGCCTGGACGAGGGTGTTCGCGACGATACGCCGGTTTTTCTGCTTCAGGAACAGGGGCGTCCGGGCGAGTACATGCCCGCCTTCGAGGACGAGCATGGCACCTACATTATGAACTCCAGGGACCTTCGCGCCGTCCAGCATGTGCCCAGGCTGGTGCAGATGGGCATCCGCTCCCTGAAGATCGAGGGCCGCACCAAGTCTCATTACTACGTGGCCCGCACCGCCCAGGTCTACCGGCGCGCCATCGACCAGGCCGCCGCCGGCGGCGACTTCGACATGGACCTGATGGCCCAACTCGATCACCTGGCCAACCGGGGCTACACGGAAGGCTTCTACCGACGCCACGTGCCCGAGGCCTACCAGAATTACGAGCACGGCGTATCCAGTAACCCCAACCAGCAGTTCGTGGGCGAGATCCGGGAAATCGACGGCGACCGGGGCTGGGCGACCATCGAGGTCAAAAACCGCTTCCAGAAGGGCGACACTCTGGAGCTGATCACCCCCCGGGGCAATACGCCTTTTGCCCTGGATACCATCGAGAACCGGGACGGGGTCAGCGTCGATGCCGCGCCCGGATCGGGACACGTGGTGAGAATCCCCCTGCCGGTGGCGCTGGATAACGGCGACGGCAGCTATGCCATGCTCATGCGGCATATGGGCTGATCCATGCCTCGCCTGATCCTGCTGTTAGTGGCAATCGGCGCGGGCTGGTATGCCTGGCAGTATATCCGCAGTCGTCCGCCGGCAGAGCGCAAGAGACTGATCTGGACATGGGGTTCGATGGTCCTCATCGCCATTGCCCTGCTGCTGGTGGCCACCGGCCGCATGCACTGGGTTGGAGCGGCCATCGCCGCGGCCCTGCCCGCGCTCCGGGGGCTGTTCCGGATCGGGCTCCATGCCCTGCCCATGCTCCGTTTCTGGCAGAAGAAAGCCGGCCCTTCCCGTATCCGCACCGCCGGTCTCGAAGTCGTGCTGGATATCGCCAACGGCAAAATGCGCGGCCAGATCTTTCAGGGCCCCCATGCCGACAGGAACCTGGAGGATTTGCCGGAAGAGGCGCTGCAGGAACAACTCCGCTATTTCAGGGAAGGACAGGACAGACAATCGGCCCTGCTGCTGCGCGCCTATATGGTTCGCCGGGGGCTGGCCGGCGCCGGCAGCGAAGGTGTCGACAACGGCGGACAGGCGGTCGGCGATCTGAGTCGGGAGGAAGCCTGGCAGATACTGGGGCTGGAACCCGGTGTCGACCGGGACGAAATCATCAAGGCCCACAAGCGCCTGATACAAAAACTGCACCCGGACCGGGGCGGGAGCGATTACCTGGCGGCCAAAATCAACGCGGCCAAAGACAGGCTGCTCGACAGCGTTTAGAAGTTAACCCCCTGCCCCCTCGAGCTCGCCGATCCGGTATTCCTCGAGCTTGGCCCAGGCGGCGTCGCTGTGGTTCCGACCATACCCCTTGGTGCGCATACCCTCGGTGGCATCCATGCCACACCAGGATGTGAGCACGAAATCCGGCGCCGGGTGCTCGGGAATATAGCCGGTGATATCGTAGACCGCGCCCTCGATAATCAGCCAGCAATCCTCCCTGTTGTCGTGACGTTTTACCACCGCCTCGGAAATCGGCTCCCGGGTTTCCCGGGCCCCTTTCACCTCGCGCGCAGGCACCAGCGCATCCAGAACCACCAGGACGACAACCGCGCTCCAGAAAGCGACAAAGGCGGCGAAGAGGAATTTTTTCATGGTGTATTCCAGTTGATTGCCGGTCTCCTCATGGCAGTTCGAATTCCTCCGTGGTGATGGCGTGCCCCGGCAGCCCGGCGGCCAGCAAATCCCGGCGAGCCAGCGCCAGCAGCGGAATGGGACCGCAGATATAGGCCTGCCTTTCGGCAAGGTCCGGGCAGCACTGACGCAGAAAGTCACCGGTAAGAGGCCCCTCCCGGTAAAAATAGTGCATGGACAGTTTGAATCCCCTGATGTTTTGCGCCAGCTCTTCCAGTTCCTCGATAAACAGTGCGCGAGAGCGATCCTGGACGCAGTAGACCAGGTGAATATTCACCGGCTCGTCCCGATTCGACAGATGGCGGAGCCGGCCCAGAAACGGGGTAATGCCGATTCCCCCGGCAATCCAGAGTTCAGTGGTACCGGCCTCTTCGGTTTCCGGGAAAAAATTACCGTAGGGCCCCTCCACACTCACCTGGCTGCCCACTGCGATATGCTGGAGGGCACGGCTGGCGTCGCCCAGGCTCTTGACGGCGATGCGCAGCACGGGCTCCTCCGGCGCCGAGGAGAGCGTATAGGGATGTTCCTCGCCGTAACCGGCAGCCAGCGCCCGATCCAGTGGTGTCAGGTAAACGAACTGCCCGGGACTGTAATGGAGGGGACGGTCCAGCGGCTTAAGCGCCAGTTCCACGGCATCCGTGGCGGGCTCCATAATCGCCTGGACCCGATAGCGCCGTCGGCCCCAGAATCTCGAGAAGGCGAAACGATAGCCGAGGGAGGCAACCGCCAGTCCCGCCAGGGCATACCAGATGAGCGTACTCCACGGCGCGGCAATGGTACGCCCCAGGTAAAACGTGTGGGCCAGGGCAAGCATGATCGCCAGCCCGCTGGAGCGGTGCAGCCATTTCCAGCGCTGATAGCGCGGTTTGCCGAAAAACGAAAAGCTGCTGGCCATAAAGCCCATAGTCAGGAGCAGGGCGAGCCAGCCGAGCCAGACTGCCCCGGAGGCCAGCGGCGGCAGCAAGGTGGCCACCGCCGCATCCAGTGAAAGGTGGGCGTTGCCAAGGGAAAGTAACAGCGGATGGGCGAGCAGCAGGAAAAAGGCGGCCGCCCCCAGCCAGTGGTGGAGCTGCCAGAGTTTGGTGAGCCCGCCGAACGGTTTGTCGAACCCGGGCACCCGGCAACTGAGGGCTGCCGCAGCAAGCATCAGTCCCAGGCCGCCGATACCCGTGAGGCGGCCCAGGAAATTCAGCGCCGCGGGAACACCGGCAACCTGGTCCCAGGGCACGGCGATGACCGCCGCGAGTGCCGGGAAAAGGCCCACCAGCCAGGTGAGGATTATCGCCCGGTGCCGTTTCATGGCAGCCCGCCTCCCCCGGTATCGACAATCGGACGCGCTTGCGCTGGCATGGATCTCCCCTTGTTACCCTGACGCCGGAACCGGCAACACCGTGCTACTGTTGAGGGTGTCGGAAATCATGGTCCGAATCAATGACTTTTAGCTCCGAAATATACGACATTGAACGTTCGGGACAGAATAGGAGATACGAGGCGTGGAAAGGCAAAAAACACCGTGGCGCTTATGAGCAGTTCCCTGACAGTCAGTATCGCCTTCTTTCTGCTGGGTGCGTTTTTAATCGGCGTGTTCGGCGTCAGAATGACGCACCTGGCCAGGGAACTGGCGCATACCACCGGCCTCGGAGAGGCGATGATGGGGGCATTTTTCATCGGCGGCGCCACATCGCTGTCCGGTATCGTCACTACTGTCACCGCCGCCGTCGAGGGACACCCCGAAATGGCGGTGAGCAACGCCCTGGGCGGAATCGCCGCCCAGACCGCTTTCCTGGCAATCGCCGACAGTGTCTACCGCCGTGCCAACCTGGAGCATGCGGCCGCCTCGGCGGAAAACCTGATGATGTGCGCCTTCCTGATCATGCTGCTGGCCATCCCGCTGGTGGCCTTCGCCGTTCCCGAGCCCTCCTTCCTGGGCATACATCCCCTGTCACTGGTGCTGGTCGCGGCCTATGCCTTCGGTATCCGCCTGCTGGCCAGGACTCACGCCATGCCCATGTGGATTCCACGGCGTACTTCCGAGACACGTTCGGAACATAAGTCCTCCCCGGCCGGGCGCCGAAAGGATTCCCGAAGACCCTGGTTTTCTTTCCTGCTCTGCGCCGCAGTCGTCGCGGTTGCCGGCTGGTTGCTCACCCAGGCGGCCATCGTCATCGCCGCCGAGACGGAATTGTCCGAAGGCCTGGTGGGCGGTGTCTTCACCGCTGTCTCCACTTCCCTTCCCGAACTGGTGATCGCCGTGACCGCCGTGCGCATGAAATCCCTGACCCTGGCGGTGGGCGACATCATCGGCGGCAACGGTTTCGATACCCTGTTTATCGCCATGTCCGATATCGCCTACAGGGACGGCTCCATTTATGCCGCCATCACGGCCAACGAACTCTACTGGCTGGCGATCAGTCTCCTGATGACCGGAATCCTGCTTATGGGCCTGCTCCACCGGGAGCGCCATGGTATTGCCAATATCGGCCTGGAGAGCGTCCTGATACTCCTGCTCTATGCCGTCAGTCTCGTCCACATGGCGACCTGATTGCGTGCCCCATCGCCGGCAGTGACCGGCAGCCCTGCCCCGCCCCTGACCACAGTCCGTTTACCGCGCCAGATTTCGCCGGCAACCCGCTGCCCTGCCGTCAATACCGCCGACCAGGCTGTATGCCTCGAGGCCCATATCGTTCAATCGCCTTGCCACCCCGCCCGAGCGCCTGCCAGTCTGGCAGTACAGGCCGACGATGCGACCTGCCGCCAGCGGCGGGACGCGGCTTTCGGCTTCTGTGGCCGGCACGTTCAGGCCACCCACGTTGAACTCCCCATGCTCCGCCGCCGTGCGAACATCCACGAGCAGGACATCGCCTTGTTGCGCAAGCGCCTCCCAAGTGCTCCAGTCGAGGGAAGGTTCCGAAACGGGATTGCGACCCTGTGCGCCGGGCGGTATCTGGCGGGTTGATTCCGGGTCCTCCATTGGTTCGCGGCAGATACACCCGGAATCCGGCCTCAGTGCCAGGCGACGCTGGCAAAGGGTCAGGGTATCAAACAGCACCAGCGTTTCGCGGGCCGCGACAGTCAGCCCCAGCAGGTATTTGAGGGCTTCCCCCGCCTGGTGCAGCCCCAGCAGGCCTGGCACCATGCCCATGACCCCCGCCTCGCTGCACGAGGCACCGGCTTCCGGAGCGTCGGGATAGAGGCAGCGAAAACAGGCGGTATCCGGAGTGAAAAGCGCCATGCTGCCCTCGAAGCGGTTTACCCCGGCGAAAAGCCAGGGTTTACGGTGGTGCAGGCAGAAATCGTTGATCAGGTAGCGGGTGGCGAAATTGTCCGTGCAGTCAAGGACCAGATCGCTCTCCGCGATCAACCGGCCGGCGTTGTCGGCCCCGAGATACTCCTCCACGGCGGTCACCGAAATATCGCCGTTGGTGTCCCGAAGTCGCCGCGCCGCGCTCCCTGCCTTGCCCCTGCCCACCTGATCGTCGCCAAAGAGAACCTGGCGCTGCAGGTTGGACAGTTCCACCCGGTCGCCGTCCACCAGGGTCAGGGTACCGACGCCGGCGGCAGCGAGGTAAAGGGCCGCGGGGCAACCGAGCCCGCCGGCGCCCACCACCAGGATCCTGGCCTCCCTGAGCCGGGCCTGTCCCCGGTCGCCTACTTCGGGTAATTGCAACTGTCGGGCATAGCGTTGCCGCTCCCTTTCGGTGAAAAGGATGTCAGCCATCAGCCGCTCTCCCCAGAATGATGCCAAAGGTTCGGGTCATGGATTCGGGATCCGCCGCTTCGGTGATGGCCGTGATCATGGCGATGCCGGACGCGCCGGTGGCGGCCACCGGGAGCAGGCGCTCGCGGTTGATACCGCCGATGGCCACCAGGGGATAGTCGGCCAGGGCGCGACGCCAGTAGCCGAGTCCTCCGACACCATGGGGCGTCCAGGGCATGACCTTGGTGGTGGTCGCGAACACCGGCCCACAGGCCATATAGGAGGGTCGGCAGGCATGGGCCCTGGCGACCTCGCGATGGCAGTGGGTGCTGATGCCCAGCCTCAGTCCGGCCCGGTGGATCGCATCGATGTCCGCGCTGTCCAGGTCACCGTGGCCCAGGTGGACGCCGTAGGCTCCCTTTTCAATGGCCAGGCGCCAGTGGTCGTTGACGAAGAGACGCGCCCCGTGGCGGCGCGCCAGCTCGATGCCGCGTTCCACTTCCGCCGCCAACGCGGCGCCTTCCAGATCCTTGATGCGCAACTGGATGGTGGTGATTCCCTGTGGTAACAAGCGCGCCAGCCATTCCGCCCGATCCACCACCGGGTAGAGGCCCAGGGGTTGTGGACCGCAATCGGGGAAAGCAGGTCGTACCGGGGCGACGGGATCGCCGGTCAGTTCCGGCAGATCCTCCGGTGCCTCGGGGAATCCGGTAATGCGCAGGGGGCCGGGCTGACCAGCGATGCCGTAACCCTGGCGCAAGCCCTGGTTGACCGTCATTTTGCCGATAACCAGGGCGTCGTCCAGGCGATGCCCCATGGCCAGGGCCGCGGCAACGGCGGATGCCAGGGCGCAGCCAGTGCCGCGGGCGTGGGCGGTATCGAGTCGCTTGTTGCGCAACCAGAAGCGCTGTTGGGGAAGCAGGGCGTAATCCGCGCTCTGTGGCCCTGGCCAGTGCCCCCCCTTGACCAGCAGGGCCGGGACACCGGCACGCTGAAGGGCCCGGGCGGCAGCCTCGACATCGGCGGGTTCGTCGAGGGCGAGTGCCGTCAGTTGCTCCAGTTCCCGGCGATTGGGCGTCACCAGGGTACAGAGCGGCATCAATTCCAAGCGCATGGCCACCCGGGTTTCCCGGTCGGCGAAGGCGGCGCCGGTGGAACTGGCCAGGACCGGATCGAGAACCGCCGGCAGGCCGGTTTCCCGCAGGAGGTCCGCACACAGGCGAACCTGTTCGACGCCGGCCAGCAGGCCGATCTTCACGACCCGGGGGGCCAGCGTCCGGCATGCTGCCAGTTGGTCCGCCATGGTAGCGGCGGGGACCGGATTGATTGAAATAAACTCGCCGCTATTCTGGGCAGTGGTTGCCGTGATCACACTGGCACCATGGCCACCCAGGGCCCGGATCACCGACAGGTCCATCTGGATACCCGCCATCCCGGCGCTGTCGCTGCCACCAATGACCAGCACCGTGGCTAGGCTGTTGCCGGTTTCGCCGTTCATGACTGATGCCAGAATGGTGTGCCCACCACGGGTGTGCTGGGAGCGGCGCTGTCCCGCTCCGCCATAGCACCCGCTTCCCAGGCCAGCCGTCCGGCGGCAACACCATGGCGAAATGCCTCCGCCATGCGCACCGGGTCCTCCGCCCGGGCGACGGCGGTATTTAGCAGGACGGCGTCGAAGCCCATCTCCATGGCCCGGGCGGCGTGGGATGGTGTACCGATACCCGCATCCACGATCAGGGTGATATCGGGCAGGCGGGCCCGGAGAGTGCGCAGCGCGTAGGGATTGATCAGCCCCCGCCCGGTCCCGATGGGTGAGCCCCAGGGCATAAGGATGCGGCAGCCCGCTTCCACCAGCCGTTCGCACAAAACCAGATCGTCGGTGCAGTAGGGAAAGACCTCGAAGCCCTGGCCGAGCAACTCCCGGGCCGCCTCCAGCAGGCCGAAAGGATCGGGCTGAAGATTGTAGTCGTCGCCGATTACTTCCAGTTTCACCCAGCGGGTACCGAACAATTCCCGGGCCATCTGGGCAGTGGTCACGGCCGCTTTTACCGAGTGGCAGCCGGCGGTATTGGGCAGCAGATTGATATCCAGTTCCTGCAAACGATTCCAGAAATCACTGCCGCCACCGGCCCCGGGACTCTGCCGGCGCAGGGACAGGGTAACGACCTGCGCCCCGGACGCGCGAATGGCGTCCTGCATGACTTGCGGAGAGGGATACAGGGCCGAACCGATCAAAAGCCGGCTGTCCAGTGTCCTATCGGCCAGTTGCCACATTTCAGCCACCCTCCATGGGCGCCAGCAGTTCCACCCGGTCACCGGGCGACAGCCGGTGATGGACGTGCTCGCTCCTGGGCACGAAGGTTTCGTTGATGGCCACCACCGTCCCCTTTTGGGCGGCGAAACGCTCCAGGAGCCCGGCCAGGCTCGTGCCCTTTTCCAGGCTCAGGTTTTCGCCATTGACACTGATTTCAATCATGGGCTTCCTCATTGTCGAAACTGAACAGGACATCGTGGCCCGAATCGACCGGGTTGGGGTTCTCCAACCAGTCCGTCGCCAGCTCGGCCAGGGCCGGCGCCAGCAGGTAGCCGTGGCGGAACAGGCCATTGATGCGCAACAGCCGGTCGCCGGCAATCAGCCGGGGCCGGTTGTCGTCCAGGGCCGGCCGGCAATTGGCCTCCATGTGCACCACCCGGGCTTCGCTGAAGCCGTCGTGCAGACTGTAGGCGGCGGACAGCAACTCCAGACTCGACCGCACTGTTACCGGGCCGGAATCGTCGCTTTCGATCTGGGTGGCGCCCAGCACATAGCGATTGCCCTGCCGGGGCACCAGGTAGAGACGGTAGCGGGGATGGATCAGTCGTACCGGCCGGTTCACCCGCACTTGCGGCGCATCCAGCCAGAGTATTTCGCCGCGCACCCCCCGCAGGCCGGGAATGGCATCGCGGGCACCCAGGCCACGGCAGTCCACCACCACGTCGAAACAATGATCCTCGTGCCCGGTACGGATAACGCCCGGCGCCAGGGACTCGACCGGTGTGGTCGCGTGCCAACGGGCGCCGCTGCCAGGCAGGTAATCCGCAAGTGCGGTCATCAGTTTACGGGTATCCAGCCAGGCTTCGCCCTTGAGCCAGAGCGCTTCGCCGAATCGATCGGCCAGATCCGGTTCCTCCAGCGCCAGCGCCTCTCCCTGGAGCAGGCACAGGTTCTCCCGCTCCTGCTGCGGAAGCTGATTGCTCAGGCGGCGGTGAAATTCGCGAAAGCCGGCACCGTCGGCGCCATGGGCCACCACCAGGCTGCCGAGCCGATGGTAATCGACATCGGCGGCCAGCCGGTCGATCAGACCCGGCCACAGTCTCAGGGATCGCCGGCCCAGGCGGTAAATATCGTGCTCGGCGGATTCCAGTTCGGCCAGGGGCGCGAGCATGCCGGCGGCGGCGTACGCGGCGGCACCGCCCTCTTGCACGGGGTCCCGGTCGAACAGGGTCACCTGGTGGCCTCGCTCCAGCAGCGAAAAGGCCAGGGTCCGGCCCATGATACCGGCGCCGGCTATACCCACATGCACTTCAGTCGACCTCCCTGACGTAGATCTCGCTGCCCAGGTCGCGGAATTCCTCGGATTTTTTTGCCATTCCCTCCCGGGCGTACTCGCGCACCTCCCGGGTGATTTCCATGGAACAGAACTTGGGCCCACACATTGAGCAGAAGTGGGCCACCTTGGCACTGTCCCTGGGCAGCGTCTCGTCGTGGAACTGCTTGGCAGTGTCGGGATCGAGGCCCAGGTTGAACTGGTCCTCCCAGCGGAATTCGAAACGGGCCCGGGACAGCAGGTCGTCCCGGTAGCGCGCGCCGGGGTGGCCCTTGGCCACGTCGGCGGCATGGGCGGCGATCTTGTAGGCGATCAGGCCCTCCTTGACGTCGTCCCGGTCGGGCAGGCCCAGGTGTTCCTTCGGGGTGACGTAGCAGAGCATGGCGCAGCCGAACCAGCCGATCATGGCGGCACCGATACCGCTGGTAATGTGGTCGTAGCCCGGGGCGATGTCGGTGGTCAATGGTCCCAGGGTGTAGAAAGGCGCCTCGTGGCAGTGCTCGAGTTGCTTGTCCATGTTCTCCTGGATCATGTGCATGGGCACGTGGCCGGGGCCCTCGATCATGGTCTGGACATCGTGCTTCCAGGCAATACGGGTCAATTCCCCCAGGGTCTCCAGTTCGGCGAACTGGGCCTCGTCGTTGGCGTCCGCAAGGCAGCCGGGACGCAGGCCGTCGCCCAGGGAAAAACTGACGTCGTAGGCCTTCATGATCTCGCAGATTTCCTCGAACCGGGTGTAGAGGAAACTCTCCCGATGGTGGGCTATACACCACTTGGCCATGATCGAGCCGCCCCTGGACACGATGCCGGTAACACGCTCGGCGGTCATGGGCACAAACGGCAGCCTGACTCCGGCATGGATGGTGAAGTAGTCGACGCCCTGCTCCGCCTGCTCGATCAGGGTATCCCGGTAAATTTCCCAGGTCAGGTCCTCGGCGATGCCGCCCACTTTTTCCAGGGCCTGGTAGATAGGCACGGTGCCGATGGGCACCGGCGAGTTGCGGATGATGTGATCCCGGGTGCTGTGGATATTCCTGCCGGTGGACAGGTCCATGACGGTGTCCGCTCCCCAGCGGATGGCCCAGACCAGTTTTTCCACCTCCTCGTCGATACCGGAACTGACGGCTGAGTTGCCGATATTGGCGTTCACCTTCACCAGGAAATTGCGGCCGATAATCATCGGTTCCACTTCCGGATGATTGATATTGGCGGGAATAATGGCCCGGCCCTCGGCCACTTCCTTACGCACGAATTCGGGAGTTATCGTCTCCGGGAGGTTGGCGCCCATGGGATTGCCCCGCAGCCGGTGGCGCTGTTCCGTACTTTCGCCGTCGTTGCCAAGGGATTCCCGGGCCTGGTTTTCCCTGGCGGCGATAAACTCCATCTCGGGCGTGATGATGCCCCGCCGGGCGTAGTGCATCTGGCTGACATTACCGCCGTTTCGCGCCCGCCGGGGCCGACGCTGCAGGTCGGGGTTGAAGTAGCGGCCGGTGGAACGCTCGCCGTCGTCGGCGGGCTTTACCTCCCGTCCCCGGTAGAACTCGGTATCTTCCCTTGCCTCAACCCAGGGGGAGCGCAGGCCGGCGAGACCACGGCGGATATCGATGTCGGCCGCCGGGTCCGTGTAGGGCCCGGAAGTGTCGTAGACGGCAACTCGCTCGCCGTTGGTCAGGGTGATTTCCCGCATGGGTATGCGCACACCGTGTTTCCCGGCACTTGTCACATAGGTTTTGCGACTGGCGGGAAGGGGCGTTCGGGTAATGGCGAAGTCTGTCATGTGTGGTGCTCCTTGCGCTGAGTGCGGCGGTGGCCGGAAGCAGGCGCGGAGCGGAGACGACAAACGAGAGGAAAGGCAGAGCGAATTGTCGAACTCTTCCCTACGCCGGTACCAGCCGGATCAGGTTCAACGGGTCTGCCTGTTGGCATCTCAGTCCTCAATGGACTCCCCGAGAGTTGCCGTCGATTATAGTGGCTCGGGCGGTCACGTCAAAGCCGGTTTACAAGTGGATTCCATGACGCTAGAGTACTGGTTGGATATACAGTCATCTGATTCCAGGCAATCCGGACCGGTGGGAGAATTTTCATGAATACAGAGATGGCACAGGAAGAACTGCCCCTGCCAATGGCCCAGGACAGCGCCAGGCAGAAGTCGCTTGCGGCCAGGCCACGCCATAATGACGCTCTCAGCCTGGGCTGTTATCGGGTACTGCGACCGGGAGCGACATTGCTGGCCCGGGCGGGAGATGACTCCCTGGCATTTATCGGTATTCGCGGGGGCGATCTGGTACTGGTGGATCGCTCGGCCAGCGACACGGAGGACGCGCTGGCGTTGGCCGCCGACGGCACCCTTTGCCGTCGATCGGGAACGGAAGCAGGTCAAAGGTTACCGATGCGCCCTCTTGCCGGACGGCCCGTTTACAAAATTGACGGCCGAAAATCGATAAAATACATTAGAAAACCCACGTATTCCACTGTTTAATAGGAATTATTAAGGGCCATGATTATCAAATCCCGGAGGGCTTAATGAGGCTTTTCTTCTGTTTTTCTTGCGTATAGCTCTCAATTGCCGGCATCGTCACTACCGGCGGCGGCATCGCTTTCGGCCTCTTTTTGGAACTGGGCGGGATCGAGAAACTGCAGCTTGACGACAATGGTGCCCTGCAGTGCCTGGAGGCCGAGAACCAGGATATTGACGGTGCCGTGCTCTTCCACCAGTCCGGGAATATTGAACAGGACTTCACCCGTTTCTTCGCTGTTGAAAACATTCAGATCCTGCTTGCGGCGGATGTGGCCGGCGATGTTTTTCAACATCGTGTCCAGCCCCTGGCGAAAACGGTGGAACGTTAAATGTCCCCGGTACTCCGAGTGGTCCAGAGCCAGCTTGAGAGCCACACTGGCTTTCCGATCCTGTTCGAGGTTGAGCGTCCCCACCCGGACCGCCTGCCCCGTATCGATCTCCTTGAAAAGTTTTCGCGCCTTTTCCTTGTGCTCCTTGAAAAAGTAACTGTCCAGCATCTGCACAGCCAGGGTCAGGAATCGCTCCATGTTGATTGTAGGTACCTCTCGGGATTCCGTCATCGTCTCTTTCTCGGGTTATGGGGTGGCAGAGAAGTTTACCGGCGGGGCGCTTTCAAGCCAACCGCAAGGTGCACGGATCCGCTTGATTTGCCGCCGATATCCAGTATATTGACCATGTAAATTTGCGATAACGGAGTACACAGAACATGGCAGACCTTCAAAATGCCGTGACCTCGACAACCCTTTCCCCCGAGGTCAGCAAGGTATTGCGTAACACCTACGCGCTGCTGGCGATGACCATCCTTTTCAGCGCCCTCACGGCCGGTATCGCCATGGCGGTGAACGCCCCCTACCTGGGCCTGTGGACGCTGCTCCCCTATTTCCTCTTCCTCTGGTTGACGGAGAAAAACAAAAATAGCGGCATGGGCCTGGTCTGGGTATTTGCCCTGACCGGCTGGCTGGGCTTTACCCTGGGCCCGATTCTCAGCTATTACCTGAAAACCTCGGGCTCGGAACTCATCTTTACGGCCCTGGGCGGCACCGCGCTGATTTTCTTCGCCTGCTCTGCCTATGTGCTTACCACCCGGAAAAACCTCAACTTCATGACCGGTTTCCTGATGACCGGCATGATAGTGGCCTTCGTGGCGGCCATCGCCAACGTCTTCCTCCAGATCCAGGGCCTCTCGCTGGTGATTTCCTGCATGTTCCTGGTGGTGGCCTCCGGCCTTATCATGTGGCAGACCAGCCAGATCATCCACGGCGGCGAGCGCAACTACATTTCCGCGACGGTGCTGCTGTACGTGATGCTCTTTAATATCTTCAGCAGCCTCCTTCACCTGATCGGAATGAGCGAGGACTGACTGGCGCCGCCGCGTCATGGGGCGGCCCCGGGGCCGCCCTTTTTGTATCCGCCATGAACCAGGATTTCGATACCGACGAAGAAGGCTTCCTCGAGGACCCCGGGCAATGGACGGAGGTCTTTGCCCGCAGGGCGGCCCGTGATGAGGGTATTGAACTCACCGATAAGCACTGGGAGCTGATCTATCAGGCCCGCGTGTTTTACGAAACCTATGGGTTTTCCCCCTCCATGCGGCCCCTGGTCAAGTTCGTGGGCATGAACCTGGGACCCGACAAGGGGCGCAGCATCTATCTCATGAAGCACTTCCCTCCCAGCCCCGCCCGGCTTCTGAGCCGCCTCGCGGGTCTCCACAAGCCCAAAAACTGCCTTTGACCACAAAACCGGCCTGTTCTCTTCTATGCTTGTGGCGAGAGAGAACTCTTTATCGAGGAGGTGAATTATGACGCTTGCCCAGGAGCAATGTACTACCTGCCGTTCCGATGCTTCACCGGTCACCGGGCCGGAGGCCGAAGAACTACTCAAGAAAGTGCCCGACTGGGAAATCAGGACATTCGAAGGCGTGGACCACCTGGTGCGCACCTACAAGTTCAAGGATTTCGCCAACGCCCTGCGGTTTACGGTGAACGTCGGCGAGATGGCCGATGAGGAGGGGCACCACCCGACACTGATCACCGTCTGGGGCAAGGTGACGGTGCACTGGTGGACCCACGCCATCGATGGCCTGCACAAGAACGACTTTATCATGGCGGCCAGGACGGATCGCATCTACGGGGAACTGGCAGCCTGACCACCGGCATTGGCGTGCGCCAGGGACAGGATGCATCGGCCGAACACCCGAGTCGGCAACGTTATGCCAGGTGCATAATAACCGTGCGGTTACCGGCATGGTGCCGGTGTTCCCAGAGGAAGATGCCCTGCCAGGTCCCCAGGGCCAGACTGCCGTCAATCAAGGGGATCGAAATGCTCACGGCGGTCAGGGCCGACTTGATATGGGCGGGCATGTCGTCCGGCCCCTCGGTGGTGTGGGTATAGAGGCTGTCGTTTTCCGGGACCAGACGGTTAAGCCAGTTTTCCAGGTCGTCCCGGACCGAGGGATCGCAGTTTTCCTGAATCAGCAGACTGGCGGATGTGTGCTGAATATAGAGGGTGCATAACCCCTCGTTCAATCCCGCGCGCCGGGCCTCCTCCTCTACCCTTTTCGTGATGTCGTGGAGCCCCTGCCGCCTGACGGGAATAGCCAGCTGTCGAATCATCGCTTCCCCCAGGGTGCTGTGTCCGAATGGATGCATGGCCGGAGAGCGCTAACTCCCCGCCCGGGTGACTTCACCGTTCTGGGCCCGGTGCCGGAGCGCATGGTCCATCAGGACGAGAGCCAGCATGGCTTCCGCGATAGGCGCCGCGCGAATACCCACACAGGGGTCGTGGCGGCCCTTGGTCACCACTTCCACCGGCTCGCCGTGAATATCCACGGACTGGCCGGGAATGCGCAGGCTGGAAGTGGGTTTCAGCGCCAGGTGAACGGCGAGGTCCTGGCCGCTGGATATGCCACCCAGGATACCGCCGGCATTGTTGGTGCTGAAACCTGCCGGGGTGATTTCATCCCGGTGCTCGGTACCCTTCTGTACGACGGCGGCGAAGCCGGCACCGATTTCCACGCCCTTCACCGCATTGATACCCATCATGGCATGGGCGATATCGGCATCCAACCTGTCGAAAACGGGTTCGCCCCAGCCGGTTGGCATGCCTGTGGCACAGAGCGAAATACGGGCCCCGATGGAATTGCCTTCCTTGATCAGGGCCTGCATATACTCTTCCAGTTCCGGAACCCGTTCGGGGTCGGCGCAGAAAAAGGCGTTGTTGTCGATAGCATCCCGGTCGCGGAAATCCAGGGCAATGGGGCCGAGCTGGCTCAGGTAGCCGAAAATTTCCACACCGTAGTGTTCGCGCAGGTATTTCCGCGCCACGGCTCCCGCGGCCACGCGCGTGCTGGTTTCCCGGGCCGACGAACGCCCCCCGCCCCGGTAATCGCGGATACCGTACTTGTGCCAGTAGGTGTAATCCGCGTGAGCGGGACGGAATTGTTCCTTGATTTTTGAATAGTCCTTGGAGCGCTGGTCGGTGTTCTCGATGATCATGCCGATGGGCGTACCGGTGGTCACCCCTTCGAAAACGCCGGACAGGATGCGCACCTGATCCGCTTCGCGACGCTGGGTGGTGTATCGCGACTGCCCCGGCTTTCGGCGATCCAGGTCCACCTGCAGATCCCCCTCGCTCAGGGCCATCCCGGGGGGACAGCCGTCGACGATACAGCCCAGAGCCGGGCCGTGGCTCTCGCCAAATGTGGTAACAGTGAAAAGCTTGCCAAAGGTATTGCCGGACACCGGTTGCTCCCCAAAAATACTATTTTACAAAAGATTCCCGGTGCGCAACCAACTCGTCCCGCGTCAGGATAAAAATGCCGTCGCCGCCGTGTTCGAACGCTGCCCAGGTAAAAGGAATGTCGGGAAACGCCGCTTCCAGGGCCGACGCCGAATTGCCCACCTCCACCATCAATACGCCCTGGTCCGTCAGAAACTCAGCCGCCTCAACCAAAAGCCGGCGGGTAAAATCCAGGCCGTCACCGCCGGACGCCAGCGCCAGTGCCGGTTCATGGTGATATTCCGCAGGCATCGCGCGCAAATCGGCTTCGTCCACATAGGGCGGGTTGCTTATTATAACGTCGTAACGCTCGCCGGCGAGGCCAGCAAACAGATCCGACTGCAAAGCCCTTACCCGGTCACCGACCCCGTGCAAGGCGATATTTTCCTCGGCCACCGCAAGGGCCTCGCCGGATATATCGCTGAGATCCACCCGCGCATCGGGGAAGGCATAGGCGCAGGCAATGCCGATACAGCCGCTTCCGCAGCACAGATCGAGAATGGTGGACGGTGCGTCTGCCAACCAGGGCTCCAGCCCTTTTTCAATCAGCTCGGCGAAAGGTGAGCGGGGGATAAGAACGCGCTCATCCACGTGGAATTCCAGTCCGGCGAACCAGGCACGGCCGGTGAGGTAGGCCGCGGGCACGCGTTCGGTGATGCGCCGCTCGAGATAACGCAGCACATCGCGTTTCTCCATGGTGGTCAGGCGGGCGTCCAGAAAACGGGCGTCTCCCTCTGGCGGCAGATGCAGGGCGTGCATTACCAGCAGCAGGGCCTCGTCCCAGGCATTATCGGTCCCGTGGCCATACCACAGGCCGTGATCGTTGAACCGGCTTACGCCCCAGCGGAGAAAGTCCCGCACCGTGACCAGCTGCTCCAGAGCCTCTTGTTGGTGATCCATGGGATTATCCGTGTAAAATGCCCATTGTAACCGCGGCAGTGGCAAATCGTCTGCACCGCCGCCGTCCAGCGTCGAAATCAGGAATCGCCAAAACCATGACAGAACAGGAAAACGCAATGAAAGAGGCCTTCGCCACCATTATCGAATCCGTTGGCGAGGACCTGGCCCGACCCGGGCTGACCGGGACTCCCGAGCGCGCCGCGAAGGCTTTCAATTTTATTACCAAAGGCTATCGTCAGGACCTCGACACGGTCATTAACAATGCCCTCTTTCCCAGCGATTCCAGCGAAATGGTGATCGTCAAGGACATCGAACTCTACTCCCTGTGCGAGCACCACCTGCTGCCATTTGTCGGCAAATGCCATGTCGGCTACCTGCCCAACGGGCAGGTGCTGGGCCTGTCCAAGGTGGCCCGGATTGTCGACATGTTTGCCCGGCGTCTCCAGATTCAGGAAAACCTGGTCATGCAGATCGCCAATACCATCGAGGAAGTGACCGATGCCCTGGGCGTGGGTGTGATTATCGAGGCCCAGCACATGTGCATGATGATGCGGGGTGTGGAGAAACAGAACTCAGTGATGAAGACCTCCGCAATGCTCGGCGCCTTCCGCACCAACCAGGCCACGCGGGAAGAGTTGCTTTCCCTGATCCGCTGATCCTGCCTTTAACCCTGCCGGCGAGTGATGCCAATCAGCTTGTTCACAAACTTGCTGGGTCCATTTGCCAGATCAATGTGCCGCAGCCCCTGCCGGGAGCGACAAGCTCCAGTACCGCCAGGCCGGCGGTGGCGAAACCGCCTGCCAGTTCCGGATGATCGGTGAGCCAGGCCAGCAGGCGCCCCATCAGGGGCTGATGACCAACCAGCATTACCGGCCCGACCCGGTCGTCCAGTAAATCGACGACCACGTGAGGCGAACTTTCCGGCATCAGGGCCGGAGTAACCAGAAGATCGGCATGGCCACCCAGTTCCCGCAGGGCAATGGCCGCCGTTTGCCGGGCACGGGCGAGAGGGCTGCAAAGGACGGCCTCGGGTGTATCCAGACGAGGACGCGATGCGCGCAGTACCTGGGCCACGTCATCCCTGCCCCGGTCCGTTAACCGGCGTTCGGCATCGCGCGTGGCGGGACCTGCCTCGCCATGGCGCATCAGGTATAACTGCATGGTCAGTCGCGTCGGCTAGCGACGATCGCTTTCCCCTTCCCGCGGACCTCCCCCGGTGAACGATGGCACATCCTCGTCGTCGCTGACGGAGAGGTCGGCCCTTTCAGCGTTCTTGCCTGTTCCCCTCTGCCAGGTGGAGTCCGCTTCCTCGATCTCCGGCCAGTCGTCAAAGGGAAACGGCTTGCTCTCTGTGTTGAAGGTCAGGAAGAGATACGCATGCAGACTCCAGCGGGCAACACCCTGGCCGAGATTGCGCAGGTTGGCGTTGTCGCCGCCCGTGAACAGCACCATCAGGAACTGCAGCAGGGTCACGACCCCGATCACCAGTCGCGCCACCCAGAGAAGGAGCCCGAAGATCAGCATGTACACCAATCGAATCCACAGATCGGGATTGGTGAGGTTGTGTCCTGGTTTTTCAGCCATGATTGTCTCCCACTCGGAATTCCACGTCTTCGCTCTGCTCGGACAGCATAATATCCCGGAGCACGGCGCGCACGGACTTGTCATTGAAAAGGATATCGTAAAGTGCGCCCACCAGCGGCATGTAAACACCCATTTCGTCGGCCCTGGCCTTGACGATCCGGGTGGTGTTGATGCCCTCCGCCACTTGGCCCACCTCGGCAATGGCGTCCGCCAGGGAGTGACCCTGGCCGATGGCCTCGCCGATACGGAAATTGCGGCTCAGGCGGGAGGTGCAGGTAACGAAAAGGTCCCCGACACCGCTTAGCCCCAGGAAGGTCATGGGGTTGGCGCCGAGCCGGGCGGCAAAGCGCGTCATCTCCGCGAGGCTCCGGGTCAGGAGCACGCTTAGGGTATTCTGTCCCACCTCCATGGCGGAGGCGATGCCCGCGGCAATCGCGTAGATATTCTTTAAAGCACCCGCCAATTCAACGCCATAGCGATCATAGTTCGAGTAAACCCTGAAATAATGGGTGGCCAAAACCTCCTGCACGCACTCGCAGACGGCCGGCAATTCGCTGGCGATCACCGTGGCGGTAATCTGTTTTTTGGCAATTTCCCGGGCCAGGTTCGGTCCGCTGATCACGCCCACCAGAGGACGGTCCAGTTCGTCCTCCAGGATCTGGCTCATGAGTTTAAAGCTTTCACCTTCAATACCCTTGGCGGTGCTCACGGCCATGGTGTGGGGGGGGATATGGGGGGCGGCGGCGCGAGCCACGCTGCGGAAGGCCTTGCTGGGCACGGAAAAAAACACCAGATCGCAGTCCGCCAGGGCCCCTGCCATATCGCTGGTGACCACAAGGCTCTCCTCAAGGCGGTAACCGGGCAGGTAACGGGTGTTTTCTCGCTTTTCCCGGCAGTATCCGGCATTAGTTTCATCGCGCATCCACAGGGTCACCCGTTCCCCGTTGTGCGCAATCATGTTCGCAATCGCCGTACCGAAGCTGCCTCCCCCCAGCACAGCGACCTTGTGGGGCTTGTTCATGAAAATCCCTACCGCTCGATTTGCAGGCATTATAGAGGAGATTCCCTTCTCCCGCGTGTCATCTCAGTCGCCCCTGTCGACGAGCAGTTTATTGAGACGCTGGACGAATTGCGCCGGATTCTCCAGTTGATCGCCAGCCGCCAGCACCGCCTGATCGTAAACCAGCCAGGCCAGATCCTCCTGACTATCTTCACTGTCGGCGAGTCGCGCCATCAGCGGATGGCCGGGATTGATTTCCAGGGTGGGCCTGCTCTCGGGCACGGCCTGGCCCGCGGCTTCAAGGATCCGGCGCATCTGCACGCCCAGTTCCTGCTCGCCCACCACCAGGCAGGCCGGGGAGTCCGTGAGCCGTCGGGACACACGGACATCGGCGACGCGTTCGCCAAGGATTTCCTTGAGCTTGTCCACCAGCCCGGCGGCTTCCCCGGACTTGTCCTCTTCCTCCTTTGCCGCCTCGGCCTTGTCGTCACCGAGTTCGCCCAGGTCCAGTTCACCCTTGGCGACATTCTGCAAGGCTTTGCCTTCGAACTCGGTAAGATGGCTCATCAGCCACTCGTCGATGCGATCGGTAAGCAGCAATACCTCCACGCCCTTCTTGCGGAATACTTCCAGGTACGGGCTGCTGGTGGCTGCGGAATAGCTGTCGGCAATCAGATAGTAGATCTTGTCCTGACCGGGCTGCATGCGGTCCAGGTAATCCTTGAGGGAGATCTTCCGCCCGCCGTCCTTTTCCTGGGTGCTGGAAAAGCGAAGCAGGCCGGCAATACGGTCCCGGTTGGCAAAGTCCTCGGCCATCCCTTCTTTCAGGACCGAGCCGAACTGTTCCCAGAAACCGGCGTAGTCTTCCGGTTTATCCCTGGCCATTTTGTCCAGCATATCCAGGACACGCTTGGTGAGGGCGTTGCGGATGCTCTCCACTGCCTGGTTGTTCTGGAGGATTTCCCGGGACACATTCAGGGGCAGGTCGTTGGAATCCACCACGCCCTTGACGAAACGCAGGTACAAGGGCAGGAACTGCTCGGCGTCGTCCATGATGAAAGTGCGCTGGACGTAGAGTTTCAGTCCCCGTGGGGCTTCCCGCTGATAGAGGTCGAAAGGCGCTTCGGAGGGAATGTAGACCAGGCTGGTGTATTCCAGCTTGCCCTCCACGTGGTTGTGACTCCAGGCCAGGGGGTCCCGGAAGTCGTGGGCTATGTGCTGATAGAAGGCCTTGTAATCGTCGTCACTGATCTCGCTGCGGGGGCGCGTCCACAGGGCGGTGGCATCGTTGACCGTCTCCCACTCAGCGTCTTTGCTCTCTTCCTCGCCGCCGGCTGGCTTTTCCATGAGGATGGGCACACCGATATGGTCCGAGTACTTCTTGATAATGCTGCGCAGGCGCCAGCCGTTGGCGAATTCCTTTTCATCCTCCTTGAGGTGCAGGGTGACGCTGGTGCCCGGCTCGGGCCGTGTCACCGGCTCTAGCGTGTAGTGCTCCTCCCCTTCGCAGGTCCAGCGCACCGCCGCGTCCTCGCCCAGGCCCGCGCGACGGGTCTCGACCACAACGCTGTCGGCAACAATAAAGGAGGAATAGAACCCGACGCCAAACTGGCCAATTAACTTGGCGTCCTTTTTCTGGTCGCCGCTCAGGGACTCCAGGAATTTCGCCGTGCCCGATTTGGCGATGGTACCCAGGTTTTCGATCACCTCCTCCCGGGACATGCCGATACCGTTATCGGCGATGGTGACGGATCCCTGCTCTTCATCGACACTGACCCGGATCTCCGGCTCACCCGCCTCTTCGAGCAAGGCGGGATCCTTCAGGGCTTCGAAGCGCCGCTTGTCGCACGCGTCCGAGGCGTTTGAGATCAGTTCACGCAGAAAAATCTCCTTGTTGCTGTACAAGGAGTGAATCATCAGGTGCAGGATCTGCTTGGCTTCGGTCTGGAAACCGAGTGTCTCGGGTTTGGCGGCCGCGGTCATTATTTTCCTCCGTTGCTGAGTCTGTGACCACCATAGAAATTGGGGTGAATCATGGATTTTTCAAGTTCTCTCGTACTCTCCCAGGTTCTATTTCATACACGAAAAAAAACGGCCCCACATGGGGGCCGAATTTTGACCGCCTTGACCGGCTTTACCAGCCCGTGGCCTCGGAAATTGCTTTGCCAATCTCGGCCAGGCTGCGCACAGTCTTGACGCCGGCATCTTCCAGGGCCGCGAACTTCTCGTCCGCAGTGCCCTTGCCACCGGCGATGATGGCGCCGGCATGACCCATGCGCTTGCCGGGAGGCGCGGTGACGCCGGCAATGTAGGAAACCACCGGCTTGGAGACGTTGTCCTTGATATAGGCTGCGGCTTCTTCCTCGGCAGTCCCGCCGATCTCGCCGATCATGACGATGGCCTCGGTCTTGGGATCTTTCTCGAAGAGCGCCAGGATGTCGATGAAGTTGGAGCCCGGGATGGGATCACCGCCGATACCGACGCAGGTGGACTGACCGAAACCGGTGTCGGTGGTCTGTTTAACCGCCTCGTAGGTAAGGGTGCCGGAGCGGGATACGATGCCCACCTTGCCGGGTTTGTGGATATGGCCGGGCATGATGCCGATCTTGCACTCACCGGGTGTTATGACCCCCGGGCAGTTGGGGCCGATCAGGCGCACACCCAGTTCGTCACACTTGACCTTGCAATCAAGCATGTCGAGTGTGGGAATGCCCTCGGTGATACAGACGATCAGTTTGATGCCGGCGTTGGCGGCCTCGAGGATGGAATCCTTGCAAAATGGCGCCGGCACGTAGATCACGGAGGCCTCGGCGCCAGTCGCTTCGACAGCTTCGGCAACGGTGTTGAAAACCGGCAGACCCAGGTGCTCGGTGCCGCCCTTGCCGGGGGTAACGCCGCCGACCATCTTGGTGCCGTAATCAATGGCCTGCTCGGAGTGGAAGGTGCCCTGGGAACCGGTGAAGCCCTGGCAGATTACCTTGGTGCCTTTATCGATCAGAATACTCATTTACGCTTTCCCCTCCGCTGCGTTCACAACTGCTTCTGCTGCATCCGTCAGGCTGGTTGCAGCGATGATATTCAGGCCGCTGTCGGCCAGGAGCTGGGCCCCTTTCTCGGCATTGTTGCCCTCGAGGCGCACCACAACGGGTACAGAGACACCCACTTCCTCCACGGCACCGATAATGCCTTCGGCAATCAGATCACAGCGGACGATACCGCCGAAGATGTTGACCAGTACTGCCTTGACGCTGTCGTCGGAGAGGATGATCTTGAAGGCCTCGGTGACCCGCTCTTTGGTGGCGCCGCCGCCCACGTCCAGGAAGTTGGCGGGCTGGCCGCCGTGCAGCTTGACGATGTCCATGGTACCCATGGCCAGACCGGCGCCATTGACCATGCAGCCGATATTGCCGTCCAGGGCCACGTAGTTCAGGTCCCACTGCGCGGCGTGGGCCTCACGGGGGTCTTCCTGGCTCGGGTCATGCATGGCGCGAATCTGGGACTGCCGATAGATGGCATTGCCGTCGACATTGATCTTGGCGTCCAGGCAGTGCAGGTTGCCCTCGTCAGTAATTACCAGGGGGTTGATTTCCAGCAGTGCCAGATCGCATTCCTCGAAGAGCTTGGCCAGCCCCATAAAGATCTTGGTGAACTGCTTGATCTGGTCGCCCTTGAGGCCCAGCTTGAAGGCCAGATCGCGTCCCTGGTACGGCTGAGCGCCCACCAGCGGATCGACAGTGGCCTTGAGGATTTTTTCGGGGGTTTCCTCCGCGACCTTCTCGATTTCGACGCCACCCTCGGTGGAAGCCATGAAAACGATGCGCTGGGAGCCCCGATCGACCACGGCGCCCAGGTACAGTTCCTGGTCGATGTCGGTGCAGCTTTCCACCAGAATCTGGTTCACCGGCTGACCGTTATCGTCGGTCTGGTAGGTGACCAGCCGGTTGCCCAGCCACTTCTCGGCAAACTGAGCGATTTCCTCTTTGTTGGAAACCAGCTTAACCCCGCCGGCCTTGCCCCGGCCGCCGGCGTGGACCTGGGCCTTGACCACCCACTTGTCACCACCGATTTCCCGGGCGGCTTCCACCGCCTCAGAGACACTCTCCGCGGCGATACCCTTGGAAACCGGCAATCCGTACTGGGCGAAAAGCTGTTTCGCTTGATATTCGTGTAAGTTCATAGAATAGACCTGTTACTGACTGACTTGTGGTTAAAAATTTCCTTTAGCGTTTTGCCTTGCAGGGATTAGCGTTTTGTCTTGTTAGGAATATGAATAGCATGGCCATTGGCCGCCAGGGCAGCCTCGTGAACGGCCTCGGACAGGGTCGGGTGACCGAACACGATCATGCCGAGATCCTCGGCAGTCGACCCGAACTCCATGGCAATGGCCACCTGCTGCACCAGGTCGGCGGCCGAGGGACCGACGATGTGGCAACCCAGGATGCGATCCGTTTTTTCATGGGCTATTAGCTTCACCATGCCGTCGCTGTCGTCGGCGGCCAGTGCCCGCCCCGAAGCGACGAAGGGAAAAACACCCACCTTGTAGGGTTCCCCGGACTGCTTGACCTGTTCCTCGTTCAGGCCCACCGAAGCCACCTCGGGATGGGTATAGATCACATTGGGAATGATATCGTAATTCACCTGGGTTTTTTGGCCGACAATACGCTCGGCCACCATAACCCCCTCTTCCGAGCCTTTGTGGGCAAGCATGGGGCCGCGCACCACATCACCGACGGCCCAGACGCCCGGGGCATTTGTGGCACAGTGTTCATTGACGAAAATGGAGCCGCGCTCGTCCAGGTCGACACCGCAGTCCGGCGCCAGCAGGCCCTCGGTGAAAGGCCGGCGGCCCACACAGACGATCAGCTTGTCGAAAGTTTCGGTGGCTTCCTTGCCGTCGCTGGTCTGATAAGACACCTCGACCTTTTTGCTCTTGCCCCGACCCTTGATCTTTGAGCCGGTGACCCGGCAACCGAGACGGATATCCAGGCCCTGCTTTTTCATGATCTTGTGGGTTTCCCTGGCGACCTGCTGATCCATGATCGCCAGGAAGTCCTCCATGGCTTCGAGCAGAATCACCTCGGACCCCAGCCGACGCCAGACGCTACCCAACTCCAGGCCAATTACGCCAGCACCGATGACGCCGAGGCGGCCCGGTACCTCTTCCAGGTCCAGGCCGCCGCTGGAATCGAGGATCACCTCACCGTCGATGGGTGCCACGGGAATATCGATGGGCTGGGACCCGGAGGCAATGACCACGTTGTCCGCCTCGATAACGGATACATTGCCGTCGTTATCCTTGTACTCCACCTTGCGGTCAGCCAACAGCTTGCCGGTACCGAACAGGGAAGTCACCTTGTTGGCCTTGAACAGGCCGGCGATCCCGCCGGTCAGTTGCTTCACGATCTTATCCTTGCGCTTGATCATGGCCGACACGTCCAGCTCCACGTCCTTGGGCACGATGCCGTGATCCTGGATGCTGTGGGACAGTTCCCAGTACTTGTGGGAACTGTCGAGTAGAGCCTTGGAGGGAATGCAACCCACATTGAGGCAAGTGCCACCATTGACGCCCTTGCCACTCTTATCCCGCCATTTCTCAATACAGACGGTTTTCAGCCCCAGTTGCGCGGCGCGGATTGCGCAGACGTAGCCCGCAGGACCCGCACCGATTACAACCACATCATACTTGTCAGCCATGGAGCACCTATTGTCTTTAAATTCAAGTAATTATCGATCAAATCTCAAGTAATATCTTGGCCGGATTCTCGATCATCTCCTTGATCGCCACCAGAAACTGAACTGCGTCCTTGCCGTCGATCAGCCGGTGATCGTAGGACAGGGCGAGGTACATCATGGGTCGAACCACGACTTCGCCGTTCTCCGCCACGGGCCGTTCCTGGATCTTGTGCATGCCCAGTATCGCCGCCTGTGGTGGATTGAGAATGGGCGTGGAAAGGAGCGAACCGAAAACACCGCCATTGGTAATGGTGAAGGTGCCGCCGGTCATCTCCTCGATCGACAACTTGCCCTGTTGTGCCTTGGTGCCAAACTCGTGAATCCCGGATTCGATATCGGCAATACTCATCTGGTCGGCATCCCGCAACACAGGGACGACCAGTCCCCGTTCCGTGGATACGGCGACGCCGATATCCTGATAGCCGTGATAGACGATATCGCTACCATCGATGGAGGCATTGACTGCGGGAAAGCGCTTCAGGGCCTCCACCGCCACCTTGACGAAAAACCCCATAAAACCCAGCCGGGTGCCGCCGTGTACCTCGGCAAACTGGTCCTTGTACTGCTTGCGCAGATTCATGATTCTGTGCATATCCACCTCGTTGAAGGTGGTCAGCATGGCGGTGTTCTGGCTCACATCCAGCAGGCGCTCGGCGATACGGGCCCGCATCCGGGTCATGGGTACCCGCTTTTCGATGCGGTCCCCGGCGGTGGCCCGCATCTTCTGGATTTCGTCCAGGCTTTCCGACGCCGGTGCCGGGGTGGCCGGTGCCGGCCCGGGAGCCGGCTCGGCGGGGACGTCGAAATTGACAATGTCTTCCTTGGTGATGCGGCCGCCGCGTCCGGACCCCTCAACCTGGCCCAGGTCGATGCCTTTCTCGTCCGCCAGCTTGCGGGCCGCCGGGCTGGCTACCGGTTCCTGTTGTAGTCCCTCGGCACTGGGTTCCGCGTCCTGCGCCTTCGATTGGCTCTGGTCCTCGCCGGCCGGCTCGGCCGCCTTCCGGGACGAATCAGCGGCCGGTTTTTCACCCGCCTCAATGGTGGCGAGCAACTCATTGCTCTGGACCACATCCCCTTCCTGCTTGAGAACCTCTTTCAACACGCCGTCATTGGGCGCGACCACTTCCAGTACGACTTTATCGGTCTCGATATCCACCAGGAGTTCGTCCCGCTCAACCGCATCCCCGGCCTGCTTGTGCCAGGCCGCAACCGTCCCCTCCTGAACGGATTCGGGAAAGGTCGGGGCCTTGATTTCGATACTCATCGGTACTTCCTGTCAATTAGTTGTTGAGTGTGAGGGCTTCATCAATGAACTTGTTCTGCTCCTCCAGGTGTGTGGACATATAGCCCGCTGCCGGCGCCGCCGAAGCCTCGCGGCCGACGTAATGGAGGTAGAGATTCGGGTCGTGCTCGTTCAGGACCCGTCGCATGTGGTGCTGGCTGCTGTACCAGACGCCCTGGTTGATGGGTTCTTCCTGGCACCAGACCACATCTTTCAGATTCTTGTAGGGCGCCAGCACCCGCGCGAGACCCGGATCGTCAAACGGGTAGAGCTGCTCGATGCGGACAATGGCGATATCGTCCAACTCGCGCTCGGCCCGCGCTTCGTAAAGATGGTAATAAACCTTTCCCGTGCAGAGGATCAGCCGTTTGGCTTTGGCCGGCTCTATCTTTTCGTCCGGTAGGATCGTCTGGAAACTGCCGTGGGCCAGTTCCTCCAGCGAGGAGACCGCGAGCTTGTGCCGGAGTATCCACTTGGGGCTCATGATAATCAGGGGCCGGCGCATGGGACGGATGGCCTGGCGCCGCATCATGTGGAACATCTGCGCCGGCGTGGTGGGAACACAAACCTGGATATTGTGCTCGGCACACAATTGCAGGAACCGCTCGAGGCGGGCGGAGGAGTGCTCGGGCCCCTGGCCCTCGTAGCCGTGGGGCAGAAGCATGGTGAAGCCGCACAGGCGCCCCCACTTGTGTTCACCACTGGTAATGAACTGGTCGATAACCACCTGGGCGCCATTGGTGAAGTCGCCGAACTGGGCTTCCCAGATTACCAGGCCATGGGGCGCGGTAGTGGAATAGCCATATTCAAACGCGACCACTGCCTCTTCGGAGAGAATGGAGTCGTAGATATCAAACGCCGGCTGCCCCTCGCGCAGATTCTGCAGGGGCACGTACATGGAGCCGTCCTTCTGGTTGTGCACCACGGCATGGCGATGGGAAAAGGTGCCGCGACAACTGTCCTGGCCCGTGAAGCGGATGGGATACCCCTGTTCCAGCAGGGTCGCGTAAGCCAGCATTTCCGCCATTCCCCAGTTGATGGGCAGGGCGCCACCGGCCATCTTTCGCCGGTCGTCATAGATTTTCTCCACCTGCCGCTGGGCCACGACACCCTCCGGGATGTGCACCGTGCGGTAGGCCACCTCCTTGAGCTGCTGGAGGTCGTAACCGGTTTCTGCGGGCATGTTCCAGTCGTGATCCAGGTAGGGTGTCCAGTCCACAAACAGCTTTTTGTCGGGCTCGGACACCAGCTTATTGACCACATATTCGCCCTTGTCGAGGCTCTCGCGATAGGCGTCCAGCATCGTTTTCGACGCTTCTTCCGTCAGCACGCCCTCGTCGATCAGCTTGTGGGCATAAAGGGACCGGGTCGACTTGTGCTTGCGAATGGCGTCGTACATGAGCGGCTGGGTGGCGGAGGGCTCATCGGTCTCGTTGTGGCCCCGGCGGCGATAGCAGATGAGGTCGATGACCACGTCCTTGCGGAACTGGTAGCGATAGTCCATGGCCAGCAGCGTGGCGAACATCACCGCGTCAGGGTCGTCACCGTTGACATGCAGGATCGGTGCCTGGACCATCTTCGCCACATCCGTGCAATACTCCGTGGACCTGGCGTCATCCTCGCGGCTTGTGGTGAAGCCCACCTGGTTGTTGACAATCACATGCACCGAGCCGCCCACCTTGTTGGCCCGGGTCTGGGACAACTGGAATGTTTCCATCACCACACCCTGTCCGGCGAAGGCGGCGTCGCCGTGCAGGATGATGGGCACCACCTGGTCGCCCTTGGGGTCTCTGCGCCGGTCCTGGCGGGCGCGGCCGGAACCGATCACCACCGGCGAGACGATTTCCAGGTGCGACGGATTGAAGCCCAGGGCCAGGTGGACTTCGCCTCCGGGAGTCAGGCGATTGGAAGAAAAGCCCTGGTGATACTTGACGTCGCCGGAGGTATTGATGAGTTTCTTGCCGGCGAACTCGTCGAAAAGCTCGGCGGGATTCTTGCCCATGATATTGACCAGCACATTGAGACGGCCCCGGTGGGCCATGCCCAACACGATCTCCTTGGCACCGTACTCGCCGGCCCGGTCGATGAGGCCATCAAGCATGGGGATAAGGCTCTCGGCCCCTTCCAGGCCGAAACGCTTGGTGCCGGGAAACTTGGAGTCCAGGTGCTTTTCCAACCCCTCCGCGGCGGTCAACCGCTGCAGAACGTCGATCCGGTCCCGGTCACTGTAGGTGGGCCTGGAGCGCACACTCTCGAAACGCTGCTGCAGCCACTGCTTCTCGGTGAAGGAAGTGATATGCATGAACTCCGCACCGATATGCCCGCAGTAGGTCTCCTCGAGTGCGTCGACAATTTCCTTGAGGGTGGCTTCCTCCTTGCCGATATAGAGCGTTCCCGACTGGAAGGTGGTATCGAGATCGGCCTCGGTGAGCCCGTGGAAGTTCAGGTGCAGGTCGATGGGATCTTCCCGGGACATCAGCCCCAGCGGATCGAGCCTGGCCCGCTGGTGACCGCGGCTGCGGTAGGAACTGATCAGTTGCTGCACCTTGACCTGTTTGCGCTCGTGGTCGATATTGACGCCGCCGGAGCCCGGCGCGGGCACGGGCCTGGCCCGCCGCCGGCCTATCAGTTCGAAATGATTGCGGATGGTCTGGTGGGAAGTATCGGTGGCGACGGCCTCATCCACCCGCGGCAGGGAATCAAAGAAGCGTCGCCACTGGTCGTCGACGGAATTGGGGTCGTGCAGATAGTTCTCGTAGAGGTCTTCTACATAGGCAGCATTGGTACCGGAGTAATAGGAAGTCCGGCGAAACTGTTCCATGACGCTGTCATGCATCCTAACGTCCCGTCATTGCGTTAAGGAAAATTTAGTTCAAACCTCTTTCATACCATCATAGCGATACCGCTGCGGATCGCTGCAGCGGTATCAAGCCGTCGTGGCAGTCAAATCTTACAGCCCGGCAAGAGATAATGCACGGGTGGAGCCAGTCCGGGTTGCCGGAAACGACGAAAGTCCGCCCCGACTACCCCGGATTACAACAATGGCTGAAGCCAGGGTTCAGGTTCAGGTACCGCTACGCAACAGCATATGGCGGATGTGGCCGATTGCCCGGGTGGGATTGAGCCCCTTGGGACATACGGCGACACAGTTCTGGATACCGTGACAGCGGAAAACGCTGAACGGATCGTCCAGATCGGAAAGACGCTGCTCCGTGGCGGTATCGCGACTGTCGGCCAGGAAACGATAGGCTTGCAGCAGGCCCGCTGGACCGATGAATTTGTCGGGGTTCCACCAGAACGACGGGCAGGCCGTGGAGCAACAGGCACAAAGTATGCACTCGTAGAGGCCGTCGAGCTTCTCGCGCTCCTCGGGGCTCTGCAGCCGCTCGATGGCCGGTTCCGGATTGTGGTTGATCAGGTAGGGCTGCACTTTTTCGTACTGGGCGTAGAATTGCCCCATATCGACAACCAGGTCCCGGACAACCGGCAGCCCGGGCAGCGGCCGGATGACGAGCCTGTTGTTCTTGACGCACTCGGACAGGGGCGTAATGCAGGCGAGCCCATTCTTACCCGAGATGTTCATACCGTCGGAGCCACACACACCTTCCCGGCAGGAGCGGCGGTAGGCCAGGGTCGGATCCTCCGCCTTGAGCATCTCCAGCACGTCAAGCACCATCAGGTCCTTGCCGCCGGTGTCGATCTCGTAATCCTGCATGTGCGGCGCGCTGTCGCTTTCAGGGTTATAGCGGTAGATACTTACTTTCAGCATATCGAATCAACCCCTGCAATCAGTAGGTTCGTGCTTTCGGCTCGAAAGCGGGACGGGTTTTGGGAGTAAAGTTTACCTGACGCTTGTTGAGCTTCTTGTCCTGGGGGGTATAGATGGAGTGGCAGAGCCAGTTTTCATCGTCCCGATCCGGGTAATCCTCCCGGGCATGAGCGCCGCGGCTCTCCTTGCGCTGGTCGGCGGCGTATGCCGTGGCTTCCGCCACTTCCAGCAGGTTCTGCAACTCCAGGCTCTCAATCCGCGCGGTATTGAAGGCATCGCTTTTATCCGTGAGCAGGACATTCTCGATGCGGGGACGCAGGGCTTCCAGTTTCCTGATCCCGTCTTCCATGAAATCCCCTTTTCGGAACACGCCGAAGTGGTTCTGCATGATATTCTGCAGTTCCCGGCGCAGATCCGCGGCCTGCTCACCTTCCGTGGAGCTATTGATTTTGTTGAGACGCGCCATGGCGGCATCGACATCGGAGTCGGTGGCATCCCGTAACTCAATGCCTTCGCGCAGCGCCTTCTCAATATAGAGGCCGGACGCGCGCCCGAACACCACCAGATCGAGCAGCGAGTTGCCGCCCAGGCGGTTGGCGCCGTGCACAGAGACACAGGCAACCTCGCCACAGGCATAGAGGCCATCGATAACCTTCTCGTTGCCATCGGCATCGACGGTCAGGGCCTGGCCATTAACATTGGTGGGAATACCGCCCATCATGTAGTGACAGGTGGGCACCACCGGGATCGGCTCCTTGACCGGATCGGCATGGGCGAATGTTTCAGACAGCTCGCAGATACCCGGCAGCCGGCTGTGCAGTACTTCCTCGCCCAGGTGGTCGAGCTTAAGATAGACGTGATCGCCTTCCGGCCCGCAACCACGGCCCTCGAGGATTTCCAGGACCATGGAGCGGGCCACCACATCGCGGCTGGCAAGGTCCTTGGCGTTGGGCGCATAACGTTCCATGAAGCGCTCGCCATCCTTGTTGATCAGGTAGCCGCCCTCGCCCCGGCAACCCTCGGTAACCAGCACGCCGGCACCATGGATGCCGGTGGGGTGGAACTGCCACATCTCGATATCCTGTACCGGGAAGCCGGCGCGCAGGGCCATGCCGACCCCGTCGCCGGTGTTGATGTGGGCATTGGTGGTGGAGGCATAGATACGGCCGGCACCGCCGGTGGCAAAAACCGTGGCCTTGGCCTTCACATAGACGGTTTCCCCGGTCTCCATATCGATGGCAATCACGCCCACCACGGCACCGTCCTGGTTCTTGACCAGGTCCACGGCAAACCACTCGTTGAGAAAGACGGTGTTGTTCTTGAGGTTACCCTGATACAGGGTGTGCAACAGGGCGTGCCCGGTGCGGTCCGCGGCGGCACAGGTGCGGGCGGCCTGACCACCCTCGCCGAAATTCTTGGACTGACCGCCAAAGGGGCGCTGATAGATTCGTCCCTCTTCGGTGCGGGAAAAAGGCAGCCCCATGTGCTCCAGCTCGAATACCGCCTGCGGCCCCACGGAGCACATATATTCGATGGCGTCCTGGTCACCGATGTAGTCGGATCCCTTGACGGTGTCGTACATGTGCCATTCCCATTTGTCTTCGGGGTCGTCGCTGGCGATGGCACAGGTAATCCCGCCCTGGGCCGAAACGGTGTGGGAACGGGTGGGAAACACCTTGGAAATCACCGCTGTCCTGTAACCGGACTGGGCCAATTGCAACGCGGCACGCATCCCGGCGCCGCCGCCCCCGACGATAACGCCATCAAAAGTAATGGTTCTTACACTAGTCATGGATTCAGATTCCCCAGAGAATATCAATTGCCCAAACCACATAGGCCAGGATAAGCACGATCATTCCCAGCTCCAGCACAATCCGTAGAGGCACGGCCTTCGGTCCCATCAGCCGGACGGTAATGTAATCGGTCAGTACCGACCAAAGACCGATCCAGGCATGAGCCGCTATGGACAGGGCCGTAAAGAGGGTGAATATCCGCATCCAGTTGTTCTGGTTCAGCTGCACCCACTGTACGTAAGTCAGGTCCGGGTTGGCCACCAGGTAGCCCACCATGAAGATGGTGTAGGCGGCGATGATGATGGCAGTGACACGCTGAATCAGCCAGTCGGAGAGGCCGCTGCGCCCCAAAGTCGTTACGCTGGTTACCATACCCAAACTCCTGCGAGAACAATCAATATTACCGAGACCACGAAGACCAGCCGGGCGCCCATGACGCCGCCCTTCCAACTCTCACCGATACCGATATCCATGATCAGGTGCCGGATGCCGGCCACCAGGTGATAGCCTAGGGCCGCAAGAGAACCCCAGAGCACAACCTGGGTCACGGGATGCGCCAGACACGCCTTGACATCCGCAAAACCCTGAGAAGACGAAAGGCTCGCATCGAGCACCCACAGCAGAAGGCCGGCGACAAAAAACAGCATGACACCTGAGATGCGGTGCAAAATGGAGACAATGGCGGGTAGAGGAAACCGGATGGTTCCTATGTCCAGGTTGACTGGTCTTTCTTTTCTCACGGCTAACATTCCTCTGAGCTGAAAGGGGCATAACCAGGTGGCTTGGCAACGAATACACCGGACAGCGAGGCCGGTTATCCACCGTCAAAAACGGGCAAAGATTATAGGAGTTATAAGCCTTAATTACAATTGAGGCGCTCTTTATATCCTTAATTACGTATTCCCCGGGAGATAACACAGAGGGCTTTTCCTTTCCGGCTGGGATGGCCCGAACCCGGTTTCACTGCATGCGGGTTTCCCGGACACAAAGCGCCGGCCGCTGAACGGAAAGCCGGATACTGCCCGGGCTGAGCGCCTTCTCGCCTTAACGCGAGGGGGAAAGAAACGCCTTAATGAAAGCCCGCGAGAAATTGACAATCCGCTTATACTAGCTATAGTTTGTCGCCTTACCTATATCGGCGGTGGATTATTACCCGCCTGTCTGGACCTGCTGGAGATATTCATGACCGACAGAAAAGCCTCCCTCAGCATCGAAGGGAATGAACAGCCTATCGAACTCAATGTAAGAAGTGGCACGCTGGGCCAGGATGTCATCGAAATCGCACCGCTGCTGTCCAACAATTACTTCACCTTCGACCCGGGCTTTGCAACCACCGCTCCCTGCGAGAGCGAGATCACCTACATTGACGGCGCCAACGGCGTGCTCCTGCACCGGGGCTATCCCATCGAACAACTGGCAGCCAACTCGGACTACTTGGAAACCTGCTATCTCCTGCTTAACGGCGAACTACCCGACGACAAGACCAAAACCGAGTTCGAAAACATCATCCGCATGCATACCATGGTGAACCGGTCGCTGGAGAACTTCTTCTCCGGCTTTCGTCACGATGCCCACCCCATGGCTATGCTCTGCGGCGTGGTCGGTGCCATGTCCTCCTTCTATCACGATTCCATGGATATCACCGACCCGACCCACCGGCTGATAACCGCGCACCGCCTGATCGCCAAGATGCCCACCCTCGCGGCCATGTGCCACAAGCACTATGTCGGCCAGCCCTATATGTACCCGGACAACTCGCTAAGCTATGCGGAGAACTTTCTGCATATGATGTTCGGCACACCCTGTGAGGACAAGGAAATCAACCCCGTGCTGGCCAAGGCCATGGATCTGATTTTCCTGCTTCACGCCGACCATGAGCAGAACGCATCAACTTCCACGGTCCGGCTCGCCGGCTCCTCCGGCGCCAACCCCTTCTCCTGTATCGCCGCCGGCATCGCCGCCCTCTGGGGCCCCGCCCACGGGGGCGCGAATCAGGCCGTTATCGAGATGCTGGAGCAGATCGGCGACGAAAAAAATATTGACGAGTACGTCAAACGTGCCAAGGATAAAGACGATCCTTTCCGTCTCATGGGCTTCGGTCATCGGGTCTACAAGAATTTCGACCCCCGGGCCAAGGTCATGAAAAAGACCTGCGACGAGGTTCTCAGCGAACTGGGCCTCGAAGACGATCGCCTGCTCAAAATCGCGAAAAGGCTGGAAAAAATCGCCCTGGAAGACGATTATTTCGTCGAGAAAAAACTTTATCCCAATGTGGATTTCTACTCGGGCATCATCATGAAGGCCATCGGCATTCCCACCGAGATGTTTACGGCCATTTTCGCCACCGGGCGCACCGTGGGATGGATTTCCCACTGGAATGAAATGATCAGCAATCCCTACCGCATCGGACGGCCACGGCAGCTGTATAAAGGCCACAAGCAACGGGATTATCCCGCGAAAAAATAACTGCCAGACTCACGCCGAAACGCCGCCTAACCGCGGCGTTTTTTTTGCAGAACAGTTCTCGACAGGCCGGGCAAACCCGACGCATGAAACGGGATCAAAAAAACCCTCCGCACTGACGTGTGGAGGGTTTTATGTTTGGTGGAGCTAGGCGGGATCGAACCGCCGACCTCAACACTGCCAGTGTTGCGCTCTCCCAGCTGAGCTATAGCCCCGTAAAGAAGCGCGCATTTTAGGTACGCCTCCAAATGTTGTCAAGCGCCCGTCAGCTCTTTTCCTCGGAATGCTCGCCACGGCTCCGGCTGATCTCATCGTACTCTTTCTGAAGCTTTTTCAGTTGCTTTTTGGAAACGCCCCCCGCCACTTCGAGAGCGTGGCGGACCCTGGCCCGAACCATGTCCGGACCGAGGATCACCATGGCGTCGAACAGGGGCGGTGCAGTAGGCGCGCCGGCAATGGCGACAAACAGCGGGAACAGAAACTCTTTTAGTTTGAGATGCATTTCTTCGGCGATCTGGTTCAGCTCCATGTAAAGCACATCCCTGTTCCAGTGGCGAAGGCCATCGAGTCGCCAGTTGGCGAACTGGAGTATCCTGCGCACCGTTTCTTCATCCAGCTTTTTGTGGACGAAATCCGCCGGCTGGATAGCCGGCAGCCCGGACAGGAGGAATCCGGTCATGGGCGCGATATCGCTAAACTTTTCCACCCGCTCCTTGATCAGGGGAATGATCCGGACCAGGTTGTCCCGATTGAGGGCCCACGCCGCCACGCGATCGGCGAATTGCTCTTCATCCAGCTCCTCGCGAATCCAGCGACCGTTCAGCCAGTCGAGTTTTTCCCGGTCAAACACGGGCCCACCGAGGTGGACATCGTTGATATCGAAGTGAGCCAGCATCTGGTCGAGCGTGAACTTCTCTTCCTCGTCGGGCATGGACCAGCCCATGCGCCCCAGATAATTGATCAGCGCCTCGGGCAGGTAGCCCATATCCCGGTAAAAGTTGATGCTGGTGGGATTCTTGCGCTTGCTTAACTTGCTCTTGTCGGGGTTGCGCAGCAACGGCAGGTGACAGAGCTCGGGCATTTGCCAGCCGAAATACTGGTACAAAAGCAAGTGCTTGGGGGCCGAGTTGATCCACTCCTCGCCGCGGATAACGTGGCTTATCTTCATCAGGTGGTCGTCGACGACATTGGCCAGGTGATAAGTGGGCATGCCGTCGGCCTTGAGCAATACCTGCATATCCACCTGCGACCAGGGGATCTCGATGGTGCCCCTCAGCATGTCTTCAAAGCGGCACACGCCGTCCTCGGGGACCTTCATGCGCACCACATGGGGTACGCCCGCTTCAAGCCTGGCGCGCACCTCTTCCTGGCTCAGGGCAAGGCCGCGGCCATCGTAGCGGGGCGTCTCTCCCCGGGCCATCTGTTCCCGCCGCATTTGATCGAGTTCTTCGGCAGTGGCAAAACAGTAAAAGGCGTGCCCCTTCTCCACCAGTTCCCGGGCGTAGTCCTGGTAGACAGTCATTCGCTCGCTCTGGCGGTAGGGTCCGCACGGACCGCCACGATCCGGACCCTCGTCCCAGTCGAGACCCAGCCAGCGCAGGGAGTCGAGGATCATTTTTTCCGACTCGGGTGTACTGCGCATCCGGTCGGTATCCTCGATACGCAGGATGAACTCGCCGCCTTTTTGTCGTGCAAAGCACAAATTAAAGAGGGCCACGTAGGCGGTGCCCACGTGGGGGTCGCCGGTAGGCGACGGAGCTATACGGGTGCGTACGGTCATAAGGCCCTCAGGGGTCGTTAAAAAAGGGGCCCATTATAGGTTTGCCGGCCTGTTTAATGAACCGCCTCGGGGTGCCCGATAAAGTAACCCTGGAAATATTCCACGCCCAGGTCCAGAAGCGCTCGCCACTCCGCTTCGTTTTCGATGCCCTCGGCGATCAGGGCGATATCCCGGCTTCGGGCAAGCTGCAACAGGGACTGGATATAGAACTGGTTTTCCGCGCTGCCATCGATTCCCCTGATAAAGCTGCGGTGCACCTTGATATAATAAAGCGGCAGGCTGCCGAGATAAGCGAACGCAGAGGCTTCCAGGCCGAAATGGTCGATCGCCAGGCGGGATTTGTGGCGGGCCAGCATACGCTGGAATGCCCGGATTTCACTCTCCCCGACATGCATGGCATGTTCGGCCACCTCGAACACCAGCCTCTCCCGAAGGGGTGGATTTTCCGCGAGGAAGGCATCCAGCCAGTCGAGAAAATCGAGGGATTGCAGCGAGGAGGTACAAAGGTTCACCGCATAGTAGCCACCGGTGCCGGAAAGTACGTCGACGGCGAGGGATTCCAGCACAAGGCGGTCCAGTTCCTGGCCGAGACCCAGCCTCTCGGCAATGGGCGCGACAATGCCGAAGGAAATGGGCTTGCCGTCATCGAGGAGACGGGACAACACCTCAACCCCCTCCACTTCCGTACCCTCGCCGCGGCACACAGGCTGGTAAAGCAACGAAACGGCATGCTCCCTGATACAGTGCTCTATAAAGGCCCGCCAGTCGTGAACCGGGCGAGCCAGGACGGGAGGCTCCCCGGTGCCGTCCAGGTCCGAGAAATCGCGCCAGCGGTTGCCGCCATCCGCGTGGGCCCGGCGCAGGGCGGTATCGGCTTCGGCCAGCAGTTCCGACCCACGCACAATTACCTCTTTATAGGTAAAACCCATGGCAACCTGCACTTCGTAACCATCGCCGGCCGCGCCGCTCAACGGCATCAGGCGCGCAAAAAGCCCTCCGGCCAGTTCTTTGGCCTCCTCACGGGTCACGTCCGGCACCAGGACCGAAAAGTCAGGGCCCTGCCGCCGTGCCACCACGGCTCCCGGGAACCTGCTCACCGCTTCGCTCAGCTGTTCGCCCACGGACTTGAGCAGGCGGTTGCCTTCATCCCGGCCCGCTTTGTCATTGATGCGGGCCAGATCGTCGATGGCAACTATCATCAGCGCGCCAGCATGGACCTCCTCACCTTCCGGTTCGAGGCTCGCAAGCCTGGCGTCAAAATCGGCACGGTTCGACAGCCCCGTCACAGGATCCCGGTATGCCTGGGTCTGGAGCCGCTGTATCAGGCTCAACTGGCTGGCATAAATATCCCGCAGCCTGACTGCCATCCGATTCATGGCTTCCACCACCCGGCGCAGTTCCCGGGTCCGGGGCAGGCGCTCCTGAACCAGGAAGTCCTGATTGCAGACAGCATCGGCCTGCTCCTCGACCCGTCTCAGGGGACGCAGGAGAATGCGCAGCGCAAAGAAGGCGAGCAGACAAACCAGGACAGTGGCCAGGGTAAACCAGGCCAGCTGCTGCACCATCACCTCCCAGAGGCGGCTATAGGCCTGGCCGGGGTGGCTCTCGACCACCACTTCACCCAGCCGGACCCAGCCGGAAGTGACCTCCGCCCTGCCCTCGGCGGCGGAAAGATCGACCAGGCCGATAAACCATCCGGGCACGCCGGCGACATCCACTTCAAAGCGGCGATCGGTAATAATCTCGTTATCCAGGTTGCGGAAATAGATGCGCTCGTAAAAACCACTATCCGAGATGGCGTTGAACAGGGTCTCCAGGTGCGCCATGTCTCCCTGCCGGGCATCCTGGGTGACGGAAAGCGCAAGGGAGGTGGCCGTGTCCTGGGCATGAACATGCATCTGCTCCGCCACGAGCGTCCGGGTATTGATCAGGCTGATGCCGATATTGCCCGCATAAAGAAGGATGAATAGCGCGACCACCGCGATGATCAATTGACGAAGTAGAGCCACAGGTGTAAGCCGGTTGTTGTTACTATCGCGCCAGTCTAATTCAAAGGCCGTGGTTTGCCAATTTGCCCCCAACGACCCGGTCACCCGGGCGAGCCAATTGCAGTGGACTTGTATCACAGGACTGTACAAAAATATTCGAAAAACAACACAACAGCCGGCATGCTATGATTTCGCGCACTGCCAAGACTCCGGATTTTTCACTCCGTGCCACCGACTTCGCGACGGAACAACAGGCTAGCCCCGGCTCTAATCAGCCTCCTCGGCCTTCTGGGCTCCCTGGTGTGGGCACACCATGGCGATATCCCCGAAAAACTGGCGCAGTCGATCCGTAAAGAATTCGGCGCCCGCGCCGAAATCCGCCTGTACCAGTGGCAGGAACTGATCCACGCAAACCTGGATGCCGGCGAGGGGGAAAAGCTCGAACTGGTCAACGATTTCTTCAACGGCGCCCGTTTTATTGATGACCGCCACCTGTGGGGCCAGAGAGATTACTGGGCTACGCCCACAGAGTTCCTGGCCAGGGACGCCGGTGACTGCGAGGATTTTTCCGTCGCCAAGTACTTTACCCTCAAGGCCATGGGTGTGGACATCAGCAAAATGCGGCTGACCTACGTCAAATCACTGACCCTCGACCAGGCCCACATGGTACTGGCGTACTACCCCACACCCTCTTCCGTGCCGCTGGTGCTCGACAACGTCAACAAACGCATTAAGCCGGCCACCGAACGGCCCGACCTGGTACCGGTCTACAGCTTTAACGCGGACAACCTGTGGCTGTCCCGTTCCCGCAACGAGCAGGTCCGGGCAGGAAACCCAAGCAACCTTGGGCAATGGCGGAAACTTCTGCAGAGGATGCACAAAAATAACCCGGAGTCTCCATAGCCGCCGGACACCAGCGAGTGTATCTTGACCCGTTTGCCCGGACCGGCAATACTCTTGCGGCACTTGGCTTAAAAGGACTTAAGCATGCACCGCAACCATGGAATGACCCTTGTGGAACTTGTGCTCGTACTTTCCATCCTGGCCACCATCCTCGCATTCGCCGTACCGGCAATGAGCCACTGGATCGAAAATTACCGGGTAGAGACGCTTCGCAAGCAACTGATCTTCAGCCTCAATCACGCCCGAAACCAGGCCGTGACCCACGCCAAAAGCGTCACCGTCTGCCCCGGCGACGGGATGCTGTGTACGGATAGCTGGAGTGGTCAACTGCTTGTTTTTATCGACGAAAACAGCAACGGCATCCGCGAAAACCCGGACACGCTCCTGAGCACATCGCCTCTGCAACCGCCGCCGGGAAAGCTGGCATGGCGCTCGTTCCGGGGTACTGATTATCTCCAGTTCGAGGCAAGCGGCATGACTCCCGCCCTCAACGGGACCTTGACCTTTTGCCACGACAACAGGGCCATCGAAGGGTTTGCCCTGGCCGTCGCCAGAACCGGCAGAGTCAGGATCAGGCCGCCAAGTTGCTCCTGAACCGTCCTACCAATTGCCGCCGCGGCGCCCCCGGCTGTCGAGACTCAAGTCCCCGTCAGCGACCTGATCGCCCTGGGCCACGGCGGTAAGCTCCACGCAATCGTCGATGCCGTCGCCGCACTCGGTGGCCGATACCCGATACCACCCTTCCTCGCTGGCAAGGCCCGCGTCCACCGAGAAGCCCATATCCGTCAATTCGGTGGTATAGGTCAGGTTATTGGTGAAATATCGCTCCTGGGCCTGCATCACCCGGTTGAGCATCTCGATACCGTCCGAACGCCGCGCCTTTCTTGCATACTCCAGATATGCCGGATAGGCAAACGCCGCCAACAGCGTGACGATGACCACCACAATCATTAGTTCGACGAGCGTAAACCCTTTGCTTGCGTGGCTAGGCATTAATTTTCCCGCCAATAGGCTTTGAAAATTGGCACAGAATCGGGAAAGGGGTTTTCGGGATCATCTTTACCGTAGCATTCCGTGCCGTAGCAGACTGTTGTCGATGTCTTTTTAACCTCGGCGGTGGAATCATCGGTATAAATTACGCTGGATTCCGGTGCAATACCGGGCTGTTTCAACTCCACATACTCATCGTCGAAACGGCTCTCACCACTGGTAAAACTACGGGCATAAGCTCGGCTGTTGCCGAGATGGCCAACGCCACAGACCAATTCGTCGGGGTCAACATCATTGGCCGGCACATAGCTGGTAAAGTTGGTCACGCCAAAACGGATTGTAATCGGGCGAACAATCTTCTCCCCCGGGGTGGTCAGGTTATAAAAATAACCGTGCGGCGCATTGTTGGACTTATCGGCCGGGCCGTCGTCAGGGTCGGCGGGGTCATCTTGCGGATCGGTCACATCGTAGAGATCCAAATTGTCGACCGCCTCATAAATGGGTACTCCATCCTGATCTTTCAACGGCTCAAAAATGTTGTCGACAAAAAGTCCGTAGTGCCGGTCGTACATCACGGTTTCGTCCTTCGGCTGAGCAACGTAACCCGTGCCCAGGGCAACAACAAAAAAGGGATCGACGCCGGGTTGCTTTGCCAGTGCGACCGACGGTCCGATATAGAAACGACGAAAAACGCCTTCGGTATTCGGATCACCATCCTCGAGCCGCGGGTCGGTCAGGTTTGCAATCAGCCCCCCGGTGGCGAACTCGTCGGCATCCCCGGGTTGTTTATTGATATCGATACGCCACACCTTACCGGCAATATCGACAGCCATAACCGAATCGACAAAACCGTCGTTCTGGATATCGTTGACGGCGAGGTCACCGGGGATACTGTTTTTTAGGGGAAGATCCAGATCATAATCGGTGGGACCGTCACCCGCGGACCATAGCAACTCGCCGGTGTGCGCATCCACCATATAGATGGCCGAACCCAGGTCGCCCGTCGTGAGGTCCTCGGCATTATCGTGCACTACGTCGTAGCCACCGCCAAAAAACAATACATCCCTCTCCTCACATTCGGTGACCTCGTTGACCACATCACAATCCCAGCGCACTTTGCTTCGCTGCGGTGCCGACCACGTCTCGCCCAGGTTCTCGAAACCGTCGGAGCCTCCGTATACGACCCATTTCAAGACAGGGTTATCGCGGTCGGTAACATCCAAGCCGTATAGATTCCGGCCACCTCGGCGCATTCCGAAATAGAGGTAGACGTGGTCCCCATCCGCCGGCTCTATATCCCGGTCCGGGTCGCCACTTTCCCGACGCCAGGCGGTCATGGAGCCATCCAGACCATAGACCTTGTTGCCATCCGGATCGTTGGCAAAATAGAGCAATTGGTTGGGCAGCAATTCCCTGGGAATAAAAGCAAAAAGCTCGTCACCGCTGGAGGCATCAATGGCCCGGAAAGTGCCGTCGTTGGTCATGATATAAACAGTGTCGTCCGGGGGATTGTCGGGATCGTCCGGGTGGCCGCCGTAAGTGACCACCACCGGCCGCGTATGGAGGGGATCGGCAAAGAAACGATGGGGTCCATCGTCTTCCCGGTCATATCCCAAAATCCACTCAATAAGACGGGACCGGGTGTCGTTATCCACGTCGCTATTGAGTCCCAGCATGGCCCGTGTGATAGCGCCGTTACTAATGCCGATGGTATTGCCGGGCAGACTCAACCGGATATCCCTGGGATTGGGGTTGTTGCTGGTGACCGTATACACCGTACGAGACGCATCCAGGTGACTCGCGGCGCCCCCGGCCCTGACATCCTGGCCATCCGGCACGCTGGACCAAAAGCTTCTGGCCGTATCCAGGAAGTAGCCGGTGGAATCGTCGACTGCAATATCACCGTCGGCATCGGTGATCTCGCCGGCTGAATTAATCTTGTACTTCTTGACGTTACCGTACCAGCGGGGCGTCAACTGAGGTGAGAAGATCGCGTAGTAAATTTCGTTGTTGTGCTGCAGCTGGTTGAACGCATTGACCGATACCGCCGGCGCGATAAAGGCAACGGATTCCTTCAAGATATCGGCAATGATCTGGTTGAATGCGCTTTTAAGCTCGTTGGTGTCGTTGGCTGTATAGTACTTGCCCTTGCCTTTTTTGGCGGTTTCCTCCAACAAAGGCATATCGATATTAAAACCGATGGTGTAGGTGCGAACATCCTGCACACCCTCAATATCCGCCGCCATATCATTATTGGCCATATGGCCTGCCAACTCATCCAAACAGGTATCGTTGGCCTCGCTGGCGTTATCCCGATGATCACACGTAGCCTGGGTAGCTCCCGTCAGATCCCGAATCGAATTATCTCTACCACTATCCCGGTAGGGATTGCCATCAGTCAGGTAGACGACGAAATTTTTCTGGCAGGCGTTGGCTATAGGCGAGTTGTAACTACTTCCGGATACAGCATCCGGGTCCCGACGCCAGTTGGTCCCGTAGTGCACCTCGTCGCCACGATAATAAAGCATTGCTTCCCATAGTGTCTCGGCCAATGGCGTCCAGTCCTCGGGTTCGATACTATTTATTGCGTCGATTATTTCAGGCCTGCTGGAACCGATATCGGAAAAGTGTTGGATAGCATACCCACCACTCTCACCATCAAAGCGCATCAGCCCCATATTGAGGCCGGAAAAGGAATTGACTAGGTCGGTAGCCGCCTCCTTCATAATATCGACCTTTCGGCGTTCCTCGCGTCCGCCGTTTATCAAGTAATCATGATAATTCGCCGATACAAACATCTGTTGATCGACGCGTCTCCATCGAATTTCACGGCCTCGACTGGTGGAGTATGGGCCGTGACGACCATCCGCGGCATATGTCGCATCGGAGTCCGAATCAGCGCCGTGATTTCCGCTGTCTTCCTCACATTCAACGATTCTGGAACTATTGGAAACATCGTCCCAAGAACTGGTATCCCAGAAGACGAAAAAGGATTCATGCCACTCTACCGCTTTCCCTATATAAGTTGGTTCACCATTGCCGTCAGTAATGCCGTCTTGCATTGCCCGGCAGTTGTTCCTGCTATTCTCTATGTATATACCCGTATAATCGTAATCGAGTTCATACACATAGATTCTGTCATCCGGTGAATCACCATAATCGATACTCGGATCGTAAGGTGTGTAGGTCTCCACTTCGTCAGCCATGCTCCCGGAGCTATCCAGCACAAAAAGTACGTTTGGTTGAGCATCTGCGTTATCGTTCACAACAGCTTCAGAATAAAAAATGTCGATGTCGTCCGCAGCACACAGGCCAGAAAATAAAAATCCCAGGAGTATCAGCATTCCTTTTTTGATATTCATCCGCCCTCTCCCTAGCGATATAATTGAACTTTTATGAGTTTTCCGTTTTCGATCCGGTATCTGAGCAGGGCTCTCCTGAGATTCAAATCGGGCAGCCGCTCGGAGGCGATCGGCTGATCGTTCTCGTCCACGACAACAGTGGACGAGTCGTAGGCAAATGTTTTGGACTCACATTCAACACAATCCGGAAAAGTCGCGGTTACTTCGCCAGTGCCCTGGCCTGTTTCCCGCACCAGGAGCGTGGTGTATTCGATAGTTCTTGTCAGGACTTTGATGGGGGGACTGCCCCAACTTAGCCCGGGGGCCATCAATGCCGCCAATAGCCAAAGGCAAGCCAACCTGGATATTCCTTGTCTCATGGTGTCCTCCTATACGCCCTTTCCTATAAGGAAGGGCCGTGGTAGATCAAGCCCTGGGTCTGATCCGATTTCGCACCGGTATTGGCAACGGTGGCCTCGCTATCCAACTCAAAGCGGTAGGGATTGCCTCCCCCGAGTTTCTCTCCATAAATGATGGCATCACCCTCGCCCAGGAAACTCAACTCCGCGCTCTGCTCATATTCGGGAACGGACATGACCAGATCCTCGGCGGCAAGTGCGTAACTGTCATTATTGGCCGCCTCGATCAGCATCGCCTGGTTTTCCTTCATCACGCCCACCTGAGCATTGATCTCGCTAAACGCCTGGTTATAGGCATTGAGGCTGAACTGACTGTTGCGGGCCATCTTGCTCTGCAGACTGATGTCGGATGCGCCGGCAACCGCAATCAGGGTGATAATGACCAGAAGCACCAGCGTAACGATCAGGACAACACCCTGCTGCTGAGACCTCCCCGGCCGCTTGTGAACGATTGAATGCATGGTTATGTCTCGTTGAACTGGTTGTGGATGGCGACGGTGGTGGAAAAGGTTTTGCGTTCGTGGCGGTCTTCCACCACCAGGGGCTCGGCATCCAGCAGCAGGAACTCCCGAACCTTCTCATCGCTACTACCCGTCTCCTGGCCCGTGCTGACCAATAAGGAAACCCTGACGGCGCCAACCTGATGCCACTCGGGCACCCGGTCCGCGGATACGTACTGATTAATACGTCCATCTTCTATGAGGCCGTACAAGATCTGGAGCCTATCGATACCATCGATCAACGGCTGGGCCGACGCCACCCAACTCCCATCTCCTACGTCGTAGCCCCGGCATACCAGGGAGAAGACATCATCGGCCGTTTCTGCCACATAGTAGACGTTGGCGATATCCTGGTCCGCCTCGATGACAGCCCCCGTGCAGTCGGTTTCCGTGCCATCGTTGGGCGGTGGGTCCAGCCACAAGGCAATACGGTCACTGGCATTGCCGGCGCCATTTTCGGTACAGGGGTCAAAGGAGCCGCATTCGCCATCGTAGATGGGATCCAGGGTTCCACCGTATTCGGGATCCCGGTAGCCCGCCAGGCGGATGGATTTCGCCAGTGTATCCAGTGCGTAGCGCGCATTTTCCTGCACGCGGGACAGAGTGTTGGTGGTCCGGTACGTTTCCTTGGATACAATCAGCATGGACAGGGCCGCACCGGTCAGCAGCAGCCCCAGGGCGATGCCAATCATCAGCTCAACGAGAGACAAACCCGACTGACGATTTTTGCGACACGACATCGTATTCATGGCCGGAACACCTGACGGAAGCTTTGGGTCTTGAGGTCGTCATCCGGGTCATCGATGCCGGAATTGTCGGCCACCGCCTTGGATTCCCAGGCCAGCTCCAGGGTGTAGTCGGAGCCCTCCGAGCAGTTATCGGTATCGCTGGGATCGACGTCATCGCAGGAAAGAGAAACCTCGGTACCCACCAGGCCCGAACGACACACCAGTTGCCATGTATCGAACTCGGCCATTTCCCCGGCATTGCATTCCTCGGCGTTCGCCTTGGAGCTGGTATCAGGGTCGTAATAATCCGCGCAGATCTTGGCGGGGGGGGCGGCGCAGTCGAAGTCAGGATCGTTCAGGACGGCAATGTGGGCACCGGCCACCCGGGCGTCCGGGTTGAGGCGTATACGGTCGATAAATTCCTGGGCCAGCCAGATCGCGCGACTGCGCTGGGATGAATCGAAATCTTCCTTGATCGAGTTGAATTGCAGGGCCAGTGCCCCGGCAATACCGAGACCGAATACCAGCATGGCGATCAACACCTCAATCAGTGTCGACCCCCGATTCCGGAATTTCCCCAACTGTGAGCGCGACAACCCCGTCATTCTCGTCCTTCCTTGGTTTTACACCCGCTATAAGTACCCTTTTTGCAGAATCAGTCGGGCGATTAGCATTTGTTACCGGGCAGGTCTTCTGGTTCCCAGGCAAGTTTAAGTTGCCGAGTCGCAGTCCCCTTCGGTCAGCCTGACCCTGCCTGCCCGGTTGATTTCGATATTGTGGCCCGGACTTCGCCTTTCAGTATCGCAGAGGGAAATGGAGACGGTGTTACCGCCCTCGTTGAGCATACCGTTGGCGCGAAAACTTATATAATCTTCCGCGCTGATATCCCCGGTAACGCGCAACCCCTCGCCGACGGCTGGCATTGTCAATATCAATGTGTCCTCGCCGGCATCGAAAGCCGTGTTTCCCGAAGTATCGGCGTCGGTGTAAAGTTCGACGTCTCCTCCCCAGTCGAGGCCGCCCTCCACAGTCGCAAGCGTCACGCCTTGCTGACGACCGACAGCTTCGGAACGGGCTTCCTGGAAAGTAGCGACGAGGGCTCTAGCACCGGTATCCAGGCGAGCTTCCCGCAACCAATCCTGCGCAGCCGGAACGGCAAAAGCCACGATGATGGTCAGGACTGTCAGGGTCACCAGCAATTCAACCAGCGTTACCCCGCGAACTTTGGTCATTCTTTCCCACATCCCCAGTCAACCCAGAAACTGCCACAATCCCTCTCAAAGGTCAATAGAGCCGACGGACGGCAATGCGAACCAGCTCACATTTTGCGCTTTTGTCGCTATCCATTCTTTCCGCCCATAAAAAACCCCGGCCATTGGCCGGGGTTAAAAGCTGGCGAAGGGCAAAGTGTCAACTGTCCGTGTTCAATTGTCCGCTCGCGACCAGGTTGTCAATTATCTGGGCATCGGTGTAATGGCCACCGGCACCATCGTCCACCAGGTCCACGCCCTGCAATTCGATCCGCTGGTCGATGGCGGAACCATCGCCCTCGACGTCGATATTGATCTTGGTGGTAATCGTTGCGCTGTCGTACTCGAAACTGAGGTAATCGTCCAGATTCGAATCATCCTCTCCCTGCAAAAGGTCGGCAAGGTCCAGAACATCGCCGGTCTGTCCTCCGCTACCGAGTTCGAAATCGGCGACGATATCCTGGCCGCTTTCACCCTCATTCCACAGGAAAATATCGTCGCCTTGTCCGCCACGCAGCATATCATCGCCCGGGCCGCCGCTCAGGAGGTCGTTACCCTGCCCACCGTCAATAATATCGTTCCCTTCCTGGCCAAAAATGATGTCATTGCCCTGACCGCCGTCGATACGATCATTGCCTCCGGCCCGCAGGTTCCCGCCACCGTCCAGGGTCGGCTGGCCCAGGGTTTCGTAATTGGCGCGGATATAGTCGACAGTGTCGGACCTGCTCCAGTCCGGCGAAACCGCACTTTCACCGTTCTCAAGCGCATCGAAGACCGCCCAACCGGCGCCGTCCGGCATGGACAGCCCCTGGTCCGCCGCCACCTGATCGGTATTGATGGTATCCCCGAAAATAATGTCGTCGCCATTGCCGCCGTCAAGTTCGTCGCCGCCAACCTGGTCGACGTCCAGGAGCGGATTGAGACTGGCCAGAACGTCGCTGAGTTGTTCGGCGGTGGTGATGCTTTCTGCCTGGCCACCTTCACCTTCCACAACGCTTAAGTGCTGCAGGTTGGCGCCGGCGACATTAATACCGACGGCCTGTGTAGGCCCGAAAATAGACTCGAGGACCTCAACCTCACTGATGTCGTCGTCGGCACCGCGGCCATCGTATTCCCCGAGAATATGATCCAGTGCGGTCTGGCTGAAGGCATTACCGGGACCGTAGACGTTATTGGTTCCATTGCCCCCGTAGTAATAAGTGGGGACGCCGTCCGACACAAAAATAGTCTGGTTGACGACGTTATCCCCTGTTGCAGGGCCGCCGGCGTTGACCCAGTCAATCGCGCCCTGCAGGCCCGCCTCGTAATTGGTGCCGCCATCCGCATGCAGGCTCTCTACGGCCGAGATTGCCGCGTTAAGCGCATGCTCATTGAAGGCCCCGTCCTGAACGAGATCGAAGGTGCCCAACTCGCTTTCCGTATTGGCAAAACTCTGGATATGAACACGGACAGTCCGTGCCGATTCACCACTCAACTCATTGAGCAGATTCGTCACCGCCTGTTTGAGCGCATCCATTCGGGACATTTCGCCGTTGTCGAAGGCAATCGAGTCATCCATGCTGCCCGAGGTATCCAGCACCAGTATGAGGTTGGCAGCCGTGCCGGCCGGCGCCTCACTGCCGCCGGCGTCGCCCACGAGAATATCATCCCCGCCTGCACCCGTAATTTCACCGGCGGTGGAGGGGCTCACCAGGTGGCTGGTCGTCGAGAGCTGGGTATCGTCGGCATTGGTACCCACCATCAACGTGCCCGCTTGCTCGCCTACGGTAATGGTGAAAGCTGAATCGGCGGTGCCGTCACCATCGCTGTCGATCAGTGAAGCGTTGAAATCAAGGTCAACCGGTTGATCGCTGAGAGATGAAATGGAGGCGACAACAAATTTTCCGCTTGCGCCCGCTTGCGGAGCAAACTCGATATAATCCAGATAGGTCCCCTCGGGAGCCGCAAAAGTGAAGCTGTTATTGGCCGCGTTTTTATCGGTTACCGTGTAGGTGCCCTTTTCGGTACTTCCGTCGGACAAATGCCCGACATAATGGATCACGTCTCCCGCACTGAATTTGTCAAACTGGACCGTAACCGCATTGACCGGAGGCAACTCGTCGTCGAATTCACCGCTTGTCAGTCCGCCGCGATCGGTATCAAAATCAAGACGAAAAACCTCCATCGCATCGTAATTATTATTATCGATACCCCATCCGGCCAGGCTGCCGTTCACATCAAGGATCGAATAATCGGTCTCCGGGTCCGCATTGCCATCCATCCAGTCGGAGAAGTTATTGACGTTGTAACCAGAGAGAATAGCCAGGCTATTGCCCGTATTGGCACCCAGCACATAGAAACTGGTCGGTCCCGTTGCTTCCTGTTCGGAACTGCCAATCGGCGAGGAGACAAAGGTTTCCAGAGGCTGGAACAAAGTGAAGTCATATTCGCCGGTGACGTCGTTCGCCGTGATTTCGAACACCTGAGTCCCGGTATTCGCGAAGGCATCCGCCCGGTTATCTTCAACCGAAGCGAGAAGGTGACTGCTATCATTGGGGTTCAGGTAGTAGTTGACCTGCTGCCCACCCAATGCCGTCAGGCTGCTGGACAGGGAAGCCAGGCTTCCTTCCAGGCTGATTTCGCCGGCCTGGTCTGCGCCATAAGCGAACCCAACCAACTGACCGCTGGCGGTGGCACCGGTGCTGTTGGGGGTTGAATCGCCCGTAATACTATCGATCACCGGCGTGTCGTCGTCGACGCTTACCGCCAGGGTGCCATTGGCGGCACTGCCGTCGGCATCGGTCAGCGTATAGCCGAAGCTGA
>MRWG01000422.1_pt1 | contig 95345 bp, 71 predicted proteins | sample 1013341 | NCBI WGS metagenome assembly MRWG01 (sample SAMN06117577, study PRJNA244670) | biofilm metagenome | biome: Water; feature: Cathode Biofilm; material: Biofilm; isolation source: microbial consortium enriched at the cathode of a solar microbial fuel cell | place: USA: District of Columbia ...
TCCCCCGACGCCCTTCTTGATGGCGGGCCAGCGGGCGTCGGGGGATTTGCCGACCGTGATGAAGGCGGTGTGGATGAGGACGTTGGTGACGCCTTGGATGGCGAAGAGCGCACGGGCGAGTTCGTCCCCGGCGGCCTGGTCGGCGTTGAAGTAGGATCGTGGGGCCGAGGTGGGGCTTGGGTCCACGGCGCACTTGATCGCGTTCGGGTTGGGGGTGGGCTCGAAGCTGGTTACGCGGTAGGGCATCGGAAGGGTTCGCGGGAGTCCGGGGGGGCTCGGTGACGATAGGGGGAGGGACCGGCCCGGGTTTCGGGCGGATGGCGCGAGGGCGCGTAAGGAACGCGGGGCGTGACGAGACTGGAGAACTTTCTCGATCGGATCGGGTCGTACCCCATGGTGGAGGTGGGGTTCGAGCTGTTGCTGATCGGGCTGGTGGTCTGGGCCGTCGTGCGGTTCGTGCAGGGGACGCGGGCGGCGGGGGCGCTCAAGGGACTGCTGCTGGTCTTCATCATCGCGACGATCATCGTGCGCGTGCTGGGCGGGGAGGATTCGTTCCAGCGGCTGGGGTACCTCTACGACCGGTTCGTGGCGCTCGCGGCGGTGGCGCTGGTGGTGATCTTCCAGCCCGAGCTGCGCCGGGCCCTCATCCGGCTGGGGGAGACGCCCCTGCTGCGGGGGAGTTCGAGCGAGCAGGCGGAGGTGATCGGGGCGATCGCGGGGTCGTGCGAGTACCTGGCCAAGCAGCGGTTCGGGGCGATCATCGTGATCGAGCGTCAGTTCGGGCTCCGGGGCCTGCTTGAGGGGGGGACGGTGCTCAACGCGGAGATCTCGGAGCGTCTGCTGAGCACGATCTTCTACCCGGGGTCGGCGCTGCACGACCTGGCGGTGATCGTGCGGGGGAAGAAGGTGTACGCGGCGGGGGTGCAGCTGCCCCTGGCCGATCCGGGGGACATGCCCGATCCGTCGCTGGGGGCGAGGCACCGGGCGGCGGTGGGGCTGACCAAGGACTCGGACGCGCTGGTGGTCGTGGTGAGCGAGGAGTCGGGGCGGGTGCGGCTGGCCGAGCGGGGGCGGCTGAGCGCTTCGTTTGACGCGGTGCTGCTCGGGGATGAGCTTTCGCGTCGGCTGGGTCAGCCCTCGGCCCGGGAGGAAGCCGCGAAGGCGGAGGCGAAGGCGAAGGCGGAGGCCGCGGTGGAGGAAGAGGACGCGGGGCTGAGCACGGCGGGCCTGGATGATGACGAGGTGGTCACGCCGGCGCAGATGGAGCGGGAGAAGCCCGAGAAGGAAGGGGCGTCGTGATCGGCAACCGGCTCAAGACGATGGGCGCGGTGGTGGTGCTGAGCGTGCTGGTCTGGGTGCTGGCGGAGAGCCAGACTCTCCGGAGCGAGTCGCTGGTGCTCAACGTGGTGCTCTCGCCGGCGCCGGACGAGGTGAGCCTGGTGCGCGTCACGGACGGGAGCTGGACGGGGCAGGTGCACGTGACGCTGGCGGGTTCGGCGTCGCTGGTCTCCGAAGCGCGTGACCGCCTGGGGGGACGGGTGGAACTGGTGGTGGGGCGTGAACTGCCCGGGGAGCCGGGGGACCACGCGGTCTCGCTCCGCGAGGCGTTGCGTCGGACCGAGGCGCTCAAGGACCTTGGGGTGAACATCGTGGAGACGCGTCCGGAGGTGGCGCCGCTGACGGTGGTCCGGGCGGCGACGCGCCGGGCGAGCGTGGTGGTGCGGGCGCCGACGGGGGCGTTGGAGGGCCCGGCGCGGGCGGAGCCGATGGAAGTGACGATCCGGGGGCCGGAGCCGGTGATGCGGTCGTTCGGGGACGGATCGCTGGAGGTGGTGGCGACGATCGAGGAGTCGGCGCTGGAGGGGTTGCGACCGGGGGTGGTGGAGACTATTCCGGACATCCGGGTACAGCTTCCGGAGGTGCTGTCGAGGACGTGGGGGGTGGCCGCCCGGCCGCAGGTCGTGGACGTCTCGGTGCAGGTGCGGACGCGGACGCGGTCGCACACGATCCCGCGGCTGCCGGTGCAGGTGGTGCTGCCGCCGCCGGAGTTGGGGCGTTGGCGGATCACGCTGTCGCCGGAGGACACGGACCTGTTCGACGTGGTGGTGAGCGGTCCGAGCGAGGGGGTGGCGGAGATTGAATCGGGGGCGTCGAGGCCGATGGCGGTGGTGTCGCTGTCGTTCCAGGAGCTGGAGGCGGGGATTACGTCGAAGACGGCACAGATCGTGCTGCTGCCGGCGGGGGTGACGGCCCGGGTGGAGGATCTGGAGGTGGGGCTGACGATCGAGCGGGTGGAGACGTCGGCGGGGGATCCGGCCAGCCCGTAGCGGGGCCTGTCTGGCAGGAGAGATCGGGGCTGCGGGGGGCAGGACAGGCGAAGGGGGAGGCCCTACTGTTTGGACCCTCTCCCGGCGTGGGAGAGGACGGGCCGGCAGGCCCGGCATCGTCACCCAACCTCGATCGAGCCGCACGGTCCGGAGCAACGGATCGGAGCGGGGGAAGCGCCGCCGTGAAGATCAAGACCGACGAGATCGCCAGCGTCATCAAGCAGGAAATCGAGCAGTTCGCCTCGGAGCTCGAGGTGTCCGAGGTCGGGCGCGTCGTGGAGGTGGGCGACGGCATCGCCCGGATCTACGGGCTGAGCAAGGCGATGGCCGGCGAGCTTCTGGAGTTCCAGACGAGTGAAGGCGGCGTGATGGGCCAGGTGATGAACCTGGAGACCGACACGGTGGGCGCCGTCATCTACGGGAACTACCTGACGGTGAAGGAGGGTGACCTGGTCAAGGCGACGGGTCGCCTGCTCGAGGTTCCGGTGGGCGAGCAGCTGCTCGGTCGCGTGGTGGACCCGCTGGGTCGGCCGCTGGACGATGGTCCCTCGATCAACGCGAGCGAGTCGGCGAAGGTGGACATCATCGCGCCGGGGATCGCGGAGCGTCAGCCGGTGCACGAGCCGCTGCAGACGGGCATCAAGGCGATCGACGCGATGATCCCGATCGGTCGCGGCCAGCGTGAGCTGATCATCGGCGACCGGAAGACGGGGAAGACGGCGGTCGCGATCGACGCGATCATCAACCAGAAGCAGTACTGGGGCACGAAGGACGCGGTGGTCTGCATCTACGTCGCGGTGGGCCAGAAGGAGTCCACGGTGGCGGGCGTCGTGGAGACGCTGAAGAAGAACGGGGCGATGGACTACACGATCGTCGTGAACGCGGCGAGTTCGGACCCCGCGCCGATGCAGTACGTGGCGCCGTACTCCGGCTGCGCGATGGGCGAGTACTTCATGTGGTCGGGCAAGGACGGCGGGAAGACGATGAGCGACGGCAAGCCGATGCCGAAGCACGCGCTGCTGGTCTACGACGACCTGTCCAAGCAGGCCGTGGCGTACCGCCAGCTCTCGCTGCTGCTGCGTCGTCCGCCCGGTCGCGAGGCGTACCCCGGTGACGTGTTCTACCTGCACAGCCGTCTGCTGGAGCGTGCGACGAAGCTCAACGACGAGAACGGGGCGGGCTCGCTGACGGCGTTGCCGATCATCGAGACGCAGGAGGGCGACGTCTCGGCGTACATCCCGACGAACGTGATCTCGATCACGGACGGTCAGATCTACCTCGAGCCGGAGCTGTTCTTCTCGGGCGTGCGTCCGGCGATTAACGTGGGTATCTCGGTGAGCCGCGTGGGCGGCGCCGCGCAGGTGAAGGCGATCAAGAAGATCGCCGGCTCGCTGCGTCTGGACCTGGCGGCGTTCCGTGAGCTGGAGGCGTTCGCGCAGCTCGGGACCGAGCTTGACAAGGCGACGCAGGCGCAGCTCGATCGCGGCGCCCGGATGGTCGAGCTGCTCAAGCAGCCGCAGTACGTGCCGCAGCCGGTGACGGACCAGATCATCTCGATCTACGCGGGGACGAAGGGCTTCCTGGACGACGTGGACCTGAACAAGGTTGCGGAGTTCGAGAAGGGGATGCTCGAGTACTTCAAGACGAACCTGAAGAGCGTGTACGACGAGTTGGGCGACAAGCTGGCGCTGGACGCGTCGCTGGAAGAGAAGATCGCCGACGGGATCACGCACTTCAAGGCGGACTGGCAGGGGCGGCAGGGGTAAAGACCTGCTTGAGATGTGATTTCTAGATGAGAGCCCGCTCACTCGAGCGGGCTCTTCTTATCTCATCAGGCAATTGATCACACTTTTTATCTGCGGTAGTCTCGGGCCATGGAGCATGTTTCGTACATGAAAGTTGTTCTGATTGCGCTGCTCACAATGAACGCAAGTGAGATTGCTCTGGGTCAGCTCAGGCACGCTGGACAAGAAGGACTTGGGGGCTCTGCTGAGTCGAGAGGTGGGGCGGTGTGCGAGGCTCCCACTGTATCGAGGTTTGCAGAATACCCCCAGGGAGTTGCGGTCTCTGGCGATGTCGCTTGTGTGGTTGCTGGCGAAGGCGGTCTTTGGGTCTTGAAGGCCAGTGAGGCCGATCCCATAGCGTTGCTCGCGCATGTCGATTCTGACGATGAGTTGCTCGACGTTGATACTGATGGATTGGTTGCTGTTGTTGCTATCCGTGATTTTGGTATCGCTCTGTTTGATGTCAGCAAGCCGGCGGAGCCCACCGAAGTGGGGCGGTTGCAGTTGGGTGACGGATGCAGTGCAGTGACGTTGGTCGGTGATTTGGTGTATGCGTCAGTAGCTGGAGATGTCGACGTTTCGATTGTGAGTATCGCTGTACCAACAGCCCCGACTGTTGTCAGTGAGTTAGAGGTCGGGGTGTCTGATTTCGACTGGAACAGGTCAGTCGAGGTCCAGAATGGGCGGGCGTATCTGTCGAATCGATACGGTTTAGAGATCTATGACGTCTCCGATCCCAGTTCAGTAGTTCTGCTGGGGAGAGACGGAGGCACCTTGACTAGCTTCGTCGAGGTTAGGGGGAGTATTGCGTACTGCGGACATGGCCAGCTTTTTACGGTACTGGACATCTCGGATCCAGGCAACATTACCGAGCTGTGGCGCCGGCGATGGTCGGTGTCGGACATCTCCGGCATTCATGTGCAAGAGGACCGTGTGTATGTTGCGAATGCGAATGGGCTAACCGTTCTCGATGTTTCTGATCCGGCGTCTGTGACTGAGGTGCTCCGTTCTTGGACACTCACGATGGGAGCAACTGCCGGGGTGGCGTCTGATGGTGAACGTGTCTGGATACTGGATTATGAAGGAGGGGTCACAACCGTTGGCCTGGGGAAATCAGACACGGTTAAGTTCGAGCACTACATGGGTTACCCCGGAAACCCATGGGGCGTGAGTGCCGGTGGTGCATTTTCATTTGTGTCGGACTGGGAAAATCAGATTGTTGTAGTTGATCATGCTGATCCTGAACTTCCGCAGGTGGTCGGGCACTTTGAGCAGGCAAGCGTGATGGGCCGGTCAATGGTGCAGGCTGAAATGTTGTTTGTAACTGGGCGCGGGCTCCAGATCTTTGACATCACTGATCCGACAGATCTCATGCGTCTGGCCTGGGATGACGTTGGCGGCCAGATGCGGAACACTCAGGACGTGTTCGTTTCGGATACAACGGCATTTGTAGCGGCGGGGAGCGATGGTTTCTGGTCGGTAGATGTGAGTGATCCTGCGGACCCCCAGGCGCTTGATTCCATCGACATCTATGGGATTGAGCAGCGGGTTGTTGTTCAGGGCGATATTGCATACGTTTCCGCACTCGGAGGGGGATTGAGCGTCGTAGACGTTTCAGATCCGTCGAAGATGAGTGTGGTCGGGATGTTGCCGTACTCGGACGATACCGGGTATGTGCATGAGGCTCGGATTGAACGCACGCTTCTTTATGTCTCGACCGAGCTAGCTCTCCTGATTGTCGATGTCGGCGATCCGACCAACCCGACGCCTATCGGGCGGTTTGACTTGCCCGTGAGCGCTATCGGAGTGCCGATAGATATCGGGAATGGAGTTGCGGCGTTGGCTCCCTATGAGGGAGAGTTGCTTCTGGTCGATGTCTCGCGCCCGAGAGCGCCGAGGTTGATCAGTTCTGGTCCAATGCTTGGTACGCCACTTCAGGTCAGTCTCGACGGGGAGTTGTTGCACATAGCGGACTTGCGTGAGGGGTACATGACCATCCAGTTGGACAACTGCTTGGGCATAGTGTGTAGCGCTGATCTGACTCTGCCCTTCGGCGTCCTCAACTTCGACGACGTGCTCGCCTTCCTCACCGCCTTCGGCGCGATGGACCCCGCCGCTGACCTGGCCGAGCCCTACGGCGAGATCGACTTCGACGATGTGCTGGCGTTCCTCGTCTCGTTCGGGTCGGGCTGCCCCTGATCCGCCCGTGTTCTCGGTCCATCAAGGCTCTTGATCGGGTTGCCTGATCCGGGATACTGGGGATCCGCCCGCGAGGGGCGTTCCTTCCCCGGAGAGTGCCATGTCGAGCCGAGTTCGAGTCGCGTCGGGTGCGCTTGGTGTGTTGCTGGGTGGCCAGGCGTCGGCCCAGTGGACCGACGACGCGGCGCTCAACACGCCCGTGGTGACCGAAACGCTTGACCATGACGAGATTAAGCTGGGTGTGACGTCCGACGGGACGATGCTCCAGAGCCCCGACGCTGTGAACCGAGCCTCGATTCCTTCATCCGGGGTTTCGTCGCGGGTGGTGAGTCGCCATACTCGTCCGGCGAGATTTGTTGCCGCATGGAGGATGAGATGCACAAGCCCCTTCGAGTTGTCGCCGGTGTCTCGGCCGCACTGATCTGGAGTGTCGCGAGCGCCCAGGAGATCGTCCAGCTCGGGGCGGGGTCGTACTACGCGTCGGCGCCGGAGGGCTTTGACCTCCCGGAGGACGGCGACGGGAACCCCGTGCTCCCGCGGCTGGGGAGCGAATGGTCGGGGCCGGTCCCCACGAACGAGTGGTGGTCGTCACTGGTGTGGGCGCGCGGGGGGCAGACGCACGGGCTGTCGATGTACCCGGGCCCGCTCTCGGTGCGCGGCGTGCCCGGGGGACTGGCACGTCCGGGCCTCGTGGACCGACGGCGGGGCGGTATTCGGGGCAACGATCGTTCGGGGAAGCCCGTACGTCTACGCGACCGCGGAGACGGCGCGGGTTGAGTTGGGTGGGTCGTCGAGCGTGACGATGGATCTGGGGAACACCCTCGCGATCACGCGCGCGGGGGTGACGTACGGCCTGTTCGCCCCGAGCGGATCGGACTGGAGCGTGGAGGGCTCGGTCCTGAGCGCGGACCTGGGCGCCACCGGGGTCTACAGCGCGGCGGTGCTCCCGGACGGGTCGCTGGAGACGCTCCAACGCTTCGCGGCGCACGCGTTCGCGGTGGTGACGGACACACGGGTGTCGTGGGCGTATGACCCGGCGAACGGGACTTCGGACGTGACGTACGAGTTCGTCACGCAGGCGGCGGAGGGGAGCGAGGTCACGCCGCTGGTGGCGTTGTATCGGCACCAGTGGTTGCACTCGGACGTGGAGACGGAGCCGGTGGGGTACGCCTCGGCTCGGGGAGAGATGAAGCTGGCGGCGACGGGGTCATTCGTCTGCCGGTTTCCGTTCCGGGGCGTGCTGCCCGGGCTGGCGGACGCGGGGGGGATGACGCCCGCGGAGCTGGCGCCGTTGGTGCAGGAGGTCGCCGATGCGCCCAACCCCGGTGGGGCGTCGGATACCTACTTCTTTGGGAAAGCGCTCGGGCGGGCGGCGCAGGCGGTCGTGCTCGCCGAGCAGGCGGGGATGGGTGATGCCCGCGAGTCGTTGCTCGACTTTCTGCGCGAGGGGCTGACGGACTGGTTCACGGTGGGCGAGCTCCCGAAGGAGCCCGGGGAGGACCCGGAGGTGAGCGCGTACGAGCGGATCGAGGCCGAGTCGTTCGGGGCGGGGGAGGGCGTGCAGATCGAGACGGACCCGGCGCGTGGGGAGATCGTGACGGGGTTCGGCGACGGGGACTGGATCCGGATCGACGACGTGGACTTTTCAGGGGGAACACCGACGCGGCTGGTCTTTGAGATGGCCTCGGGGACCGTGGGCTCGGGGCTGCTTGAGATTCGCATCGATGCGCCAGACGGGCCGGTGATCGCGGGGGGTGGGATCGGCTCGACCGGGGGCGTGGATGTGTGGACGGAGGCGTACTTCGGGGTTGATGCAGCGGGGTTGGAGCAGATCGATCGGGTGCACGATGTGTATGTGACGGTGGATACGCCGTACGCGGGTGAGATCTTCCGGCTCGACGCGTTCCGGTTTGACGGCGGGGGTGGGACGAGCGGGCCATCGGATCTGGCGTTGGCGTACATCCCGGCGTGGAACACGATCGTGGGAGAGCCGGGGTCGTTCGGGCTCGCGAGTGAACTCAACGACCACCACTTTCATTACGGGTACCTGCTGGCGGGCGCCGCGGCGCTCGCGGCCCGGGACAGCGCGTTCGCGAGCGCGTACACCCCGATGGTGGAGCTGCTGATTCGAGACGTCGCCAACGCGGACCGGTCGGACGAGATGTTCCCGTTCCTGCGGAACTTCGATCCGTACGCGGGGCACGGGTACGCGTCGGGGCACGCGAACTTCGCCGGGGGAAACAACCAGGAGTCGTCTTCGGAGTCGATGAACTTTGCGCAGGCGTTGGTGCTGTGGGGGGTGGTGACGGGTGATGAGGAGGCCCGCGATCTGGGGATCTTCCTGCACGCGACCGAGAGCGCGGCGATCGATCAGTATTGGTTCGACGTCGATCAGGAGGTCTTCCCGCCGGGCGTGGCGTTGGATATCGCGGGCGTGCTGTGGGATTACGGCGCGGATTACGCGACGTTCTTCGGCGGAGAGCCGGAGTTGGTCCACGGGATCAACTACCTCCCCGTGACGGGCGGATCGCTCTATCTCGGCGCACACCCGGACGCGTTGGAGCGCAACTACGACCTGATGGTGGGGGAGATCGGGGGGGCGCCGACGGCGTGGGCGAGCGTGCTGTACTCCGCCCTCGCGTTGGCGGACCCGGCGCGGGCGCTCTCGGCGATTGAAGCCAACCCGTCGTACGCGATCGAGGGAGGGGACTCACGCGCCCGGACAGAGCACTGGGTGCGGACGCTGGCGCAGACCGGCCCGTTCGATCCGGATGTGCGGGGCGATCTGCCCACGTCCGGCGTGTTCGGGTCGCCCGGGTCGCGGACCTACATGATCTACAACCCGAGCGACGCGCCGGTCCGGGTGACGTTCACGGACGGGCTTCGGTTCGAGGCGCCCCCGGGGACGCTCAGGGCGTATGGCGCGGGCGACGCGATCTGCCGCGCGGATCTGAACGGGGACGGGTCGCTGGACTTCGCGGATGTGGTGCAGTTCCTCGGAGCGTTTCAGGCGGGCAAGCCCGGCGCCGACTTTGACGAGCCGTTGGGCGTGTTCGACTTCAACGACGTGGTTGGGTTTCTGGTGTTGTTTGGCGCCGGGTGCCCGTGACGCCCGGTTACGGCGCGGGGCTTGCGTGCCGGGGCTGCAGACGCCATGATCTCGCCTGGTGCGCGGGGAGGAGCCGGGCCATCTGTCACTCTGGATGATGGTGAGAGGGGCGATCGTGAACAAGGCAATCGTGGCGGTGGTCCTGGGGTGTGGCTCCGGGGTTCTTCTGGCGCAGCCGGCGTACAGGGTTGTCGCGTTCGAGGGGCAGGCGGCGCCGGGCGTCTCCGGCGCGGTCTTCGAGACCTTTCACTTTGGCGTGGTCAATGACCTGGGGGACGTCGCGTTGATCGCGACCATGGACGGCCCCGCCCCGGGGACGGACGTCGGGCTGTGGCGCATCGGTCCGAGCGGCACGGAACTGCGGGCACGACTCGGGCAGGACGCGCCCGGGGCGCCCTACGCCGTGTTCGACGAGTTCTCCCTGCCGAACATCAACAACGACGGCGCGATCCTGTTCCGGGCCGAGCTGGACGGGCCGAGCGTGCAGTCCTCGAACGACACGGGCCTCTGGCTGAGCACGCCGGGTTCGCTGGACCTGTTGGCGCGCGAGGGGGATCTGCTGCCCGGGGCGGTGGGACTCTTTCCGGCGTTCTCAGACGTTTCCCCGGTTCAGTGGAGCCTGGGCTCGGGGAGCATCGTGGCGATCGGGGGTACGACGAGTTCACTGATCCACGGACCCGGAGGATGGTTCTTCCCGGTGACGAGCGCGACACCCGTACCGGATGAGACTGGCGCATCCTTCCTGCTCGCGGGCAATGGGATGAACGGGATCACGCCTTCAGGGCGGGTTCCGATCTCGGCGACCGTCTTCGGGGGGTCGGTGGATGTGAGCGAAGGGAACCGGATCTACATCACCGATCTGTCTCAGGGCCTGCGCGAAGTATTGCGATCCGGGGATCCGGCGCCCGGAACGGGCGGCGTCTTCGCGCCGCAGTTGCTCAGCGTGGCCCGGATCAATGACGCGGAGGACACGCTAATCGTCGGTCTGTCCACGGCGTTGAATCTCGGGTTGTGGCGTGAGCGGGACGGGACGATCGAGCCGCTTGTGCTCGGCGGGGATGAGGCGCCGGGCGCCATTGGCGCGTTGTTCGATGAGCCGGGGCCGACGGTGCTGAACGCACACGGCGAGGCGGCGTTTGTGTACGAGCTGGCCGGCCCGGGCGTGACGACCACCAACAACTTCGGCATCTGGACGGGCACGCCCGGGGACATCTCGCTGCTCGTGCGCAAGGGGGACTTCGCGCCCGGCGCCGCGGGAAACGTGCATGGCTCCCCGCTGGCGGAGTGGATGGGGTTGAACGCCGATGGCCTGGTCGCCTTTCTGGGGGAGCTGGCGGGAGGCGGGGTCAACTCGTTCAACGATGAGGCGATCTGGATGACCGATCGTCAGGGGACCCTGCACCAGATTGTCCGGGAGGGTTCGCCGATCGAACTGGCGCCGGGTGATTCGCGCGTGGTGACCTCGTTCGAGACGTTCGGGGACTTTGTCTTCGGTCGGGGCGAGATGGCCTCGGGCGGTGAGGACGGCAAGCCGCGGATCTTTTCGGATCGGGGCGAGGTGGTGTTCATTGCAAACTTCGCGGACGGGAGTTCGGCGGTGGTGGCCGGGGGATTCCCGCCGGCGGACTGCCCGGCGGATCTCGCCGAGCCGTTCGGCGTGCTCGACTTCGATGACATCCTCGCCTTCCTGACCGCGTTCGGGTCGATGGGTTCCCTCGCGGATCTGGCCGAGCCGTTCGGGGTGATCGATTTCGATGACATCCTCGCGTTTCTCGTCTCGTTCGGCGCCGGGTGCCCGTGACCGGCCCGATTCTCGGGCATGAACGCACGCCTTGATCGCTGATGGAGATCCGCGATACTGGATTCTCCGCCCGGTCCGCGGACGGGCCCTGGAGAACACCATGAATGCGCGCGTGAGTTGGGTGGTCGGTCTGGTGCTGGCGTGCTGGTCGGGTGGCGCTCTGGCGCAGTGGACCGATGATGCGATGCTCAACACCGCGGTGGTGACCGCAGAGCACGATCAGGACGTGATCAAGCTCGGCGTGGCGGCGGACGGGTCATCCTGGGTGGGGTGGTTCGATTTCCGTCCTGCCGGCATCCAGGTGCGGGTGCAGCGGCTGGATGGCGCCGGTGTCGCGACGTTCGGCGCGGAGGGGTTGCTGGTGAGCGATCATCCGCAGAACACGTTCGTGGTGGACTGGGACCTTCGGGCCGACCGCGATGGCAACTGCATGCTCACGTTTGTGGACACCCGTGACGGTGGGGACTTTGACGTGCACGCGTACCTGATCGCGCCGGATGGGACGATGCTCTGGGGCGCCGACGGCGTGACGGTCTCGGACAACGACGCGTTCGAGGTGGACCCGCGGATCATCCAGAACAGCGAGGGGGACTATCTGGTCGTCTGGGCGCGGTTCGATGTCGCCCCGGGGCTGTACCTGCAGCGAATCAGTCCGGCGGGCGCGGTCGAGCTGGCGCCGGGGGGCGTGAAGATCGCGGGTGTGGGGGCGGAGGAACCCGCGTTCGTGGAGATTGCGCCGACTTTCGACGGGGACTTCATCGCGACGTGGGTGCGCGACACGGCGACGTTCTTCAGTGATCGTCATGTGCTGGCCCAGCGTTTCGGGAGTGATGGCGCCGGACGCTGGGGCGGCGGGAACGCGGTGGTCGTGATGGATGCGGCGGTCGTCCCGATCGCGCACCGCCCGCGGTTGCTCGAGGCGGGCGGGGGCGCGGTGATCGCGTGGCACGACACGCGGGACGGAGACTTCGACTGCTACATCCAGCGGCTGGACGCGGCGGGGGTGAACGTCTGGCCGGATGACGGCGTGCCCGTCTCGACCGAGGCCGGGCGTCAGCAGCTGGACCCCGCGATCGCGCTCGATCCGGGCGGGGAGGTGATGGTCTTTTTCCGGAACATGGACGGCGCACAGAACGTGCAGAGCATCAACGTGCAGCGGATCGACGTCAGCGGGTTGCGGGCGTTGGGGCCGGCGGGGGTGGCGCTCACGGCCTTCGAGCCGCGGTTCCGCGGTCCGCCCCGAGCCGCGAGCGTGCCCGGGGGGGTGGCGGGGATCTTTGACGTGCAGCCGACCGTCGGCAGCACGGATGGGCGTCTGGACATGGTTCGGGTTGATCCGTCGGGCGTTTTGCTCGACGGGGGCGTCATCGGCGTGTCCACCACGCCGAGTGCGCGCGGGCGGCTCCAACTGACAGAGGCGGGGAACGGAGCGCTCATCGCGGCATGGGCAGAGCAACGGGCGGGGACGCTGGATGCATATGCACAGCGAATCCGGGCTGATGGGACGCTGGGGGGGGCGCTGGGGTGCAACCCCGCGGACTTGGCGCCCGCGTACGGGGCGCTGGATTTTTCTGACGTCGTCGCGTTTCTCAGTGCGTTCGCGTCGGAGGAGGCGGGCGCGGATCTGGCGCCCGCGTTCGGGGTCTGGGATTTTTCGGATGTGGTCGCGTTCCTGAGCGCATTCGGGGCCGGGTGTCCGTAACTGAAACGTGGGCCTTGACAGTTGAAACAAATGTCACTCAACTGCGGACGCCGTTGAGTTCCCGGACGTGTCGGGTTGTGTTGTGCAGTGTTGCGCGGCCGGCTTCCCGGGATGCGGCGGCTTCCCCACCGCGCTCAGCGAGCGCGAGCTTTGAGAGGAGATCATCATGCGTCAAATGAATGTGATGGGTTGTGGTATCGCTGCGCTGGTGGCGAGCGCGGGTCTTGCCGTGGCGGGCGGGCCGAGCCTGTCCAACACGCTGGGCACGCCCGGGATGGGCGGGTCGTACATCGCCGCGTTCCATGCCCATGACGACGGATCGGGCGAGAAGCTCTACGCCACGGGCAGCTTCACGGTCCCCGGGGTCGCCGGGACGACCAACCTCGCCCGGTGGAACGGGGCGTCGTGGGAGAGCGTGGGTGGAGGGCTGGTCAACCAGTACTCGAACACGATGACGACGTTCCAGGGCGACCTGATCGTCGGCGGGTACTTCGACAGCGCCAACGGCGTCGCCGGCACGGCCAAGCTGGCTCGCTGGGACGGGACGCAGTGGCACTCGATGGACGCGCAGTCCGAGATCTTCCTCAACTCCGTCTGGGACCTGGCGGTCTGGGACGACGGCACGACGGGCGAGCAGCTCTACGTCGCGGGCAACTACTCGGACATCGGGGGCGTCGGGGGCCCGGACCACATCGCCAAGTGGGACGGGACGACCTACACGCCCGTCGGCGGGACGATCGGTGGCGCGGTGCCGCTGATCGTGCTGGATATCCATGTCGCCGATCTGGGTGACGGAGAGAAGCTGTACGCGGGTGGCCGGTTCCTGACGATCGACGGCGTGCCTGCCAACAACATCGCGGCCTGGGACGGGACGAGCTGGTCGGCGCTCGGTGACGGCGTGACCCCTTCGGCCGGCTTTGCCCAGGTGCTGCACATGACTTCCTGGGACGACGGCAACGGGATGGCGCTCTACGTTGGTGGTCGATTCGCCAACGCGGGGGGTCAGCCGGCGACGCGCGTCGCCAAGTGGGACGGGACGAGCTGGTCCCCCCTGGGCGCTGGGCTCGACGCGGACTGCCAGGAGCTGGTCGTCTTCGACGACGGCTCGGGCGAGGCCCTCTACGCCCTCGGTGAGTTCGCCCACCCCGACGCGGGGACGTTCGTGCTCGCGAAGAAGTGGAACGGTGAGACCTGGGACGACTACCTGACGTCCAACGACGGCGCCTTCGGCGGGATCGTCTACGACGCCGGCGAGGGAACCGCGATGCACATCGGCGGGAGCTTCTCGTCGGTGGAAGGCGTTTCCTCGAACCGTGTGATCTCGGTGCTCGGCGCGAGCGGCGGGTGCAACGTGGCGGACCTGGCCGAGCCGTTCGGCGTGCTGGACTTCAGCGATGTGGTCGCGTTCCTTGGGGCGTTCGATCAGATGGAGAGCGGGGCGGACCTCGCCGAGCCGATCGGGACGTTCGACTTCTCGGATGTGGTCGCGTTCCTGGGCGCGTTCGCCGCGGGTTGCCCGTAACAGGGGCGTTCCCGCCCGGAAGGGGCACGGCGTGCAATCCAGCACGATCGTGCAAGGGGAATCACCTGGTTTTGGAGTAACTCTGGAAACCTCACGCTTCGTGTCCACCTATAGACCCGTGCCGGTGAGCACGAGTCGCTCGCCCCAGTCGCGCCGAGGGCGCGACTGACGGCCGAACGTGTCACCCGGAGAGCCAGGGTCCCACCGGGACCCGGCTCCGGGTGAACGTTGCGAAGTCATGTTGGACAACAGAAGTGAGCACATGCGTGCTCAAGGGAGGTTTCTATGCGCATCTGGAGATGTGGGCTGGTGGCGTTCGCCGCCAGTCAGGCGACATGGTGTTTCGTCGGGGAACAGGCGCACGCCGAGGCGCCGATGTACGAGATCATCGATCTCGGCAGTTTCCTCTCACGCCAGCCGTTCCCGCACGACATCAATGACGCGGGCCAGGTGGTCGTTTCGGTCCGTGTCCGCGGGTTCGAAGACCACCCGGCCATCTGGGAAGACGGTGTCTTCACGGAGCTGCCCCCGCTGCCGGGAACGAACCGGGGGATCGCCAGGGCCATTGCGGATGACGGCGCCGTGTCGGGCTCCTGCGGGCCGTTGGGCGACCCGAACGATCCGCTGCAGGCGGTGATCTGGCGTGACGGGGTTCCCGAGGCGATCGGTCATCTGGGCGGCGGGCTCTCTGAAGTCTTGCACATGAGCCGGGGCGGAACGGTCTGTGGGTACTCAAGAACCTTCCAAGACGGGATCGTGTTCGGTGAGATTCAGGGGTACATCTATAAGAACGGGCAGATGAGGGCGATCAGCCCTCCCCCGGGGACCTCTTCCTTCCTGGCGCAGGTCTGTGACGATGAGGGGCGGACCGCCTGGTGGGGGCCGAGCGAGAAGGGCGTCGACGTTCCGTACTTCTGGGACGAGGTCGGGGGCGTCCGTGAGATGGCGCACCTCGGCGGGATCGCAGGGAACATGCTCGACATGAACAACCAGGGCCAGGTTGTCGGGTGGTCCGGTGACGGGCGCCTGATGGCCGGGGCGCTGAGACAGGTGCAGCTTCCTGCGGTTTGGGAGCGAGGTGGCGTGACGCAGCTCCCGCTGCCCGAGACGTTCACCTCGGGGGAGGCCCGCTCGATCAATGAGCCGGGGCTGATTGTCGGGATGGCCGAGGACCCGGCCACGGGGCGGACGTCGGCGGTCGCCTGGTTCGACGGGGAGGTCGTGGAACTCGTGACGCGCATTCCCCTCGACTCGGGGTGGAGCCGTCTGGTCATCGCGAACTCATGCAACAACAAGGGGCAGATTGTCGGCCTGGGGGTCTTCCACGGGCAGGAGCGGGCGTTCCTGATGACGCCGATCGATGCGGATGAGGTCGCCAGCGAGCGCCGTGAAGGAGAAGACCGATGAAAACGAGAGCTGTGACAAGCGTGTACGTCTTGGCGTTTGTGGGTTCGGTCGGCCTTGGGGCGCCGCCCCGGTACAAGCTGACGATCCTCGAACCATCGGAGCCCGGGCAGGAGACAGCCGCTTTCGGGTTGAACGAGCAGGGTGATGTCGCCGGCTACGAGCGGTTCGACAACGCCAACCGCATCCGCGCATCGCTTTGGAGGGCGTCGGGTGAGCAGGTGATCTTCGATACCCTGCCGGGTGACTATCGCATCTGGGCAACGGATGTCAGTGATCTGGGCCTCGTGGTCGGTACGGGGATCATTCCGGCCTTCGGGTCTCTGAACGTGACCTGGGCCAGCACCGCCGAGAACGCGCCCCTGACCACGAATCTGCAGGTCGCCTTCAACGATTCCGGGGCGAAGGACGTGAGTGTCCGTCCCGGCGGGAGTGAGATCGCGGGCTGGCTCACGTCCGCCGACACGATCGGGTCTTTCTTCCTTCGGCAGGGGTTCCTCAAGTCTGACAGCGCCATCGGCACGCCACCCCAGTTGATTCCGCGGCTCGGCGGGTGGGCGGGTTGGGCCAACGGGGTCAGCCCGTCGCGCTTGGCGGTGGGGGCTTCGACGACCTCCCAAGGCCCGATCCACGCGTTCTCCTTCCGGTCCGGGGCCGGGGTCACCGACCTGGGCACGCTCGGCGGGAACGCGAGCGAGGCGCGGGCGATCAGCGACACCGACATCATCGTCGGATGGGCCAACACCCCGACGGGTGAACGCCACGCGTTCAGACGCGACGAGGACGTCTTGGTTGACCTGGGCACGCTGGGCGGGCGCATGAGCAGCGCCGAGGCCGTGAATGCCTCGGGCGTCGTGGTGGGCACGTCCTGGACCGCGGACGACGGCGTCGCAGCCTGGGTGCATGCCGATGGGGTCATGCGCGACCTGAACGAGCAAGTGGTCGGCCAAGCCGGCCTCCTGCTCACGCACGCGACGGATCTCAATGAATCCGGGGTGATCATCGGGTACGGACGCCGGGATGGAAGGACGCAAGGGTTCGTGCTGGAGCCCACCTGCGCGGCGGACTACGCGGAGCCCGCGGGTGTGCTCGACAGCTCGGATGTCCTCTCGTTCCTGGTGGCGTTCCAGGAGCGGCGCCAGGGCGCTGATGTTTCGATGCCCTACGGGTCCTGGGACATCTTTGATGTCTTCATCTTCCTCGAGGCCTTCGGAGCGGGCTGTCCGTGACGCAGGCCTGACGTGATCGGAGATCGGTCGTGAGCAGCGGGGCTCACGAGCAGAGCCGGGGCCCGCCTCTCGGAGAAACCGAGGGGCGGGCCTTTCTCGTGCCCGGGAGAGAGGGCATGGGTGGGGACTTGTGTCTGGAACCCGAGGCGCCGCGTCGGTAGGCTGGCGTGGGCGTCCGGACCGGGCGTTTGGCTGGAGGATTGGAGATGCACGGACACCTTTCTGCTGCGTTGGTGGTCGCTCTGGGCGCGGGGTCTGCGCTCGGTGGTGAGGAGCGGATCGAGATCAGCGAAGACGGGCGGATGGTGGTGGCCGGGGATCCGTTCCCGAGCGAGAGCGGGGGGAGCGTGACGCGTGGGGCGGGGGTTCCGTTCCCGACGACGCCGGACCTGACCCTTGAGCTTCGGCGCCAGGTCGGCGGGCTCAAGGTCGCGGACATGAACGGGGACGGGCGGAACGACATCGTGGTCGGGTGCTACATCTCCAACAGTTTCCCGCCGTACGACGACTGGCACGACTTCATCCTGTACAACGACTACGCGAACGAGCCGAGTGACCTTGGCGCCTGGCCGATGTGGATCGCGGACAACCAGACGCACACGGGCGACGTGCAGGTCGGAGAGGTGAACGGTCTGCCCGGGCTGGAGCTGGTGACGATCCACGGCGGGTCGCTGACGCCGAGTTCGGTGCGTGTCTACGCGGGGAGCCCGTCGGGACCGGAGACGACCGCGTCGTACGTCTGTTCCACGCCGCAGAACGTCTGGGGCACGTCCGGGCTGCTGGTCGATCTGGACAACGACGGGGACATGGATCTGGTGACGACCAACCAGGGGCTCTCGCCGAGCCCGTTCCGTCCGATGTATCAGTTTGAGAATCAGGGCGGGAGCCTGACCACGGCGCCGGTCTGGGAATCGAGCGAGCAGTCGATTCAGGGGGGACTGTCGGCGGGGGATCTGGACGGGGACGGGTTCCTGGACATCGGCGTCTCGAAGTGGGTCAACTTCGAGAGCGGGGTGTACTGGAACAACGCCGGCACGCTGGATGTGCATCAGGGCCTGTTTGTCGGGAACACCGAGGACGAGCGGGGAACCGTCTTCGCGGACTTCGACATGGACGGCACGCTCGACCTGGCGATCGGGGGCGGCCCGACACGCTGGTACGCGTACGACGGGGCTTCCCTGCTGAGTCAGTGGGCCGCCAATCCTCCCTTCCAGTCCACGCCGCAGGACATGGTGGCACACGACGTGGACGGGGACGGCGACCGGGACCTGGCGGAGATCATCTTCAGCGACGGGCGTGCGCACATCTACCAGAACAACGCGGGGGTGCTGGACACCGACCCGACGTGGACGTTTGACGCGACGGAGGTGGGCACCGCGATCGCCTTCGGCGACATCAACGGGGACGGGCTGGATGACCTGGTGACGGGGTACGCGGGGAACACCTGTGTGCGGGTGTTTCTGGCTCAGCCGGGGACGGCGTGCCTCGCGGATCTGGCGCCCCCCTTTGGAGGGGTGCTGGACTTCTCCGATGTCACCGCGTTCCTGAGCGGTTTCGCGGCAATGGACCCCGCGGTGGACTTTGCGCCCCCGTTGGGCGTCTTTGATTTCAGCGATGTGGTGATCTTCCTCGCCGCATTCGGGGGCGGGTGCCCCTGACGGCACACGCCGCGAGGAACCCGATCGGCAGTTTGGTGCGTATCGCGCGGGGGGCTGGTCGGGTCGTCCAATGACGAGGCTGCGCGCCCGGAAGGGCGAGGGAGAGGTATCCGTGAATCGATGGCACGCGGTGATCGTTCTGGCGTTCGGGTCGTTCATGGCGGGCGCGGAGACGCCGCCGCCGACGGGGGACGCGGGGTACGCCGACGCGGGGAACGTCTTTTTCCGAGATGACGAGCTGACGCAGATCACCGTCACGATGGACCAGATGGATCTGGAGGCGATGCTCGCCGATCCGTTCAGCAACGAGTACCGACCGTGCAGCGTGCGGATCGTCAACTCACAGGTGGACGAGACCGTGCTGGACGTGGCGATCCGCCCGCGGGGCAACACCGCCCGGGGCGCGACGAAGAAGTCCTGGAAGATCAAGTTCAACGAGTTCGTCCCGGGGCGCGAGGTCCACGGGCTCGAGAAGCTGAACCTCAACGGGCACCAGAACGATCCTTCCGTGATCCGCGGGAAGCTGGCCTGGGATGTCTACAACGCGTTCGGTGTGCCGAGCCCCCGGGCGTCGATGGTGAGGCTGGTCATCAACGACGGTTCGCTCGTGGACGACGTGTACGCGAATGTGGAGCAGATCGACGACGAGTTCCTGGCGGCGTGGTTCGGGGACGACACCGGCAACCTGTACCAGTGCACCTACAAGGGGGAGCGGGCGGACCTGCGCTTCGTGCCGCCGGGTGACGCGGCGGCGTACGCCAACCTTGGCAACCCGACGTACGAGCTGGAGAACGACAGCGGGATGCTCCAGCACGCGGACCTCGCGGCCTTCATCGCGTTTGTCGAGGACAGTGACAATGCGACGTTCGCGGCGGAGATCGTGGACCGGTTCAGCGTGGACAACTTCCTGCGCGCGATGGCGGTGGACTGCGTCAACGGGCACTGGGACAACCTGTGGTACGGCGCCAACAACTACTTCCTGTACGTCAATCCGGGCTCGGGAGTGATCGAGTACATCCCGTACGACCTGGACAACACCTACGGGATCGACTTCTTCTCGACCGACTGGGCGAGCCGCCCCCCCGAGACGTTCGGTAACGGAGGGTTCGGGTGGGATTTCTCGAGCCCGTTCGGCGGGGGCGCCCAGCCGCCGCTGGTGCGACGGATCTTCGAGATCGACGCGTATCGGGACCAGTATTTCAGGTACATCCGCGAGCTGGTCGGCGCGGTGGGCTCGCCGAGCGAGCCGGCCCAGACCCACTACCCGGACACCGACGGGGACGTTTTCCTCTCGGAGACCGACCCGCACTTCGACATCCTGAGCGTTTCGATGGCGAACGACGAGGACGAGCTGTTCGCGAGCGTCCAGGTCGCGGGCCCGATCGATGTGGGGGGCGGGACCGATCAGACGCGCATCATGCTCTTCTTCGATACCCAGCCGGGGGGGTCGACAACGAATCCGTGGGGACGAGAGATCATCACCACCACCAACGCGGACTTCTTTCTGGGCACGTGGACCGACAACGGGGGTGGCTTCATTTTCTACGTTTGGTTGAACGGCGCCTGGGAGATCATCCACACCAGCTTCGACCAACCCGGCGGGATCGTCCAGGACCTGAGCGAGAAGACGAAGGGCGTCGTCCGCTACACGATCCCCCTGGTGAACCTCGAGATCCAAGAGGATGACACCTTCGTGTTCGACGTCGTCACGACCAACGACCGGGGCCAGCCCGTCGAGCCCGGCCTCGACCACCTGTCCAACCCCGCGCAGGCGACGCCCGATTACGACACGCCCTCCATCGCCGGCACGTACCCGACGTATGCGGTCACGCCGTACGACGGGGGGCCGGTCGGTGGCGTGGAGGGACTCTTCACACTCGGGCCGCGAGAAACGCACATCGACGCGTTGCAGACGATGCTGGCGCCGTACGCGTTTCAGGGCTCGTACGCGGGCGGGGCGTCGGATTACGGGTACACCAACGCGGACTTTCTCGCGTCGTACTCGCAGCCGGCGAGCTACGCCGGGGCCCAGCCCTGGGCGTGGGGTGTGAAGCCGTACATCGAGGCGCGGACGGCGTATCTCCGGGCGGCGACGCCCGAGCCCGCGGCGCTGCCGAGCGTGTTCGTCAACGAGGTCATCGCGAGCAACGACTCGATCATCATGGACGAGGCGGGGCAGTTCGAGGACTTCATCGAGTTGTACAACGCGGGCGACGCTCCGGTGGACCTCTCGGGCATGTGGCTCTCGGATGACCCGGGTGTGCCCCGCAAGTGGCAGATCCCGGCGGGCACGATGATCGGCGCAGGCGGATTCCTGCTGATCTGGGCGGACAACGACCCGCTGGACGGGCCGCTGCACGCGACATTCGGGTTGGGCAGTGGGGGCGAGACGGTCACGCTCTCCCACACCGACGCCCACGGCGCGGTGTTGATCGACACCCTGACGTACCCGGGCCTGCTGCCCGATCAGTCGTACGGACGCTTCCCGGACGGCTCGGACATGCTCGAGGTCTTCTGCGCCGTCACCCCCGCCGCGCCCAACGACCCCGACGACGCCTGCTTCACCGAGCCAGATCCAACGCCGCGGGTGTTTGTCAATGAGTGGCTGGCGAGCAACGACGGCGCCGTCCTTGACGAGTTCGGGGACGCGGACGACTACATCGAGTTGTACAACGACGAGGAGGTGGAGATCGATCTGGGCGGGCGGTATCTAACCGATGATCTCACGGACCGGACCAAGTGGGAGATTCCCGAGGGCGTGACCATCGCCCCGAAGGGATACCTGGTCATCTGGGCGGACGACGAGGCGGCTCAGGGCCCGCTGCACGCGGCGTTCAAGCTCTCGGCGGGAGGAGAGGCGGTCGGCCTGTTTGATCGGTCGAGCAACCAGCTCGCGGAGATCGACAGCGTGATCTTCGGCGCCCAGACCTCGGACATCTCAGAGGGACGCGCACCCGACGGGACCGAATGCATCGCCTTCTTCACGCCCACGCCAGAGGCATCCAACCCGGCGGGCATCGCTGACGTGGCGGCGCCCATCGGGGCGCTGGACTTCTCCGATGTGCTCGCCTTCCTCGGCGCCTTCGGGTCGATGGACCCGCTCGCGGATCTGGCGCCCCCGATGGGGACGTTCGATTTCAGCGATGTAACGGCTTTCCTCGGGGCATTCGGGGCAGGGTGCCCGTAATCGGACGACTGGGTGGGCTGAATCCGGCGACGGATCGAGAGCAAGTTTCATGAGCTTCCCTGGCCCGCGGTTGGTAGGCTGCCCCGGCCAACGCCATAGTCAGCGTTGCGCTGATTCCGCTGGCGGGAGTGAGTTCATGAACGTGCGAGTTCTGCGTGGCGCGATCGGCGCCGGGGTTGGGTGTGTGTGTGTCCTCGCGGGCCCGGCCCTCGGCGCCGAAGAGCCCGACGTCGCGCCGGCGATCGATGTCAACGCGGCGCTCGCGGGTGCGTGGATCCAGGGCGAGGGGGCGCAGGCGGAGCTGATCGTGCCCCTGCCGCTGGAGGGCTGGGCGCGGGATCTGGGTGGTGTCTCGCAGATGCGGGTGTACAAGGGTCTGTGCGGGCCCAAGGGGGCGGTCGCGACGCCGGAGCAGCTGCTCGATCACGCCCGGCGGGATCTCGAGCGGATGAACAACACGCACCAGCGCGGGACGGATGTCACGGTCACCTATGGGTCATCGCCACGGTTCCTGGTGACGTACGACTCGACGAACGGAGCGATTCCCATCTTTCTCTCCAGCCTGCAGGCCGCGGCGGAGTACGTGGACGGGCAGCTCGACAACCGCGTGGACATCATGTTCCAGTTCGATGCGAGGGAGTTCTCGGGGGACACGATCGGGTCGGCGGGTTCGGCAATCGTCACGATCCCGTGGTCGGTGTACGTGGACGGACTGCAGACCGCGGGGCTGCGGATACCCGAGGAGACCGAGTTCGCCGGGTCCCTTCCGGGGTCGACGCTGCCGGTGAGGTACGGGATCGACGCGACGACGACGAATGAGACGCAGGTGATCGTGAACGACACGCAGCTTCGGGCGATCTTCGGCGAGAACGCTGTTCCACAGCGCAACGCGATCTCGATCGCGTTCGACACCACGAACGATTGGGAGTACTTCGCTCACGTCGATGGGGTGGACGTCGCATCGAGCGACGACAGCCTGATGGACGTGGCCGTGCACGAGATCACGCACGGGCTCGGGTTTCGGAGCTCCATCCCCGCGGGCGGGGCCTTGATGAACACGGACGTCGCGGGGCTTGATGTGGCGAGGTTCAGGTTCAACGCGATCAATGCGCCGTTCGGCCTGGTGGGTGGCCCCCCCGTTCTGCAGTCTCAGTTCACGACGTACCCGAGACACGGGGGCCATGTCGGCCTGATCTTCGATGCGAACCAGTATGCCCGTCCGGTCGGGGGGGGGATCTCGTACATCGAGCTTGAGAGTGGGGACCTGAACAGCAGCGGCGCCGGCTTCCACCAGCCGGCGCACCTGGCCTACAAGCCCGACTTTGATGACAAGCTCGGGATCATGGACCCGGTGCTCGTCTCGGGCGAGACCCGGCGCCCGAGCTACTGGACCAACGCGGACCGCGACCCGGTCAACGACATGGGGTGGAAGGTTGTGCGCGAGTCGGACATCATCGGCGACTGCGACGGGAACGGGACGGCCGATTTCGTCGATATCGCCTTGGGCGCCCGCGACGCGGACGCCGACGGACGCCTCGACGCGTGCGAGCTGTTCTACGACGATGTGAGCCCGAGCGGGTACGTCAGCGCGATCACGCAGAGCGTCTACGACGCGAACGGGATCACGAGCCTGTCGCAGTTCTTCGAGGGCTCGGCGATGCTCATCGATCGCACGCGCGGGTTTTCGCTGAACCTGAGCTACACCGGCGCCGACACGGACACCGTCCGCGTCTTCGAGGGGTTCATGCGGGTCCCCTCGCCCGACGAGTACATCTTCCGGGTGGCCCACGAGAACGACGTGATCCTGGAGATCGCCGGGCAGAGCCATTTTCGCCCGGGCAAGGGGGAGCTGGCGATCACGCACATCATGGGCAACACCCACTCCACGCTGCTCTCGTTGCCCGTCCCGCTCCAGCTCGAGGCGGGGTGGCACGCGTTCAAGATGACGGTTCTTGTGCAGGACCCCGGTCAGCTTCGTCTGGTGCGTGAATCACTGGGTCTGGGCGGGTGGCAGGACGTCCCCAACACCGACATGGGCGGCCTGTTCTTCGAAGACTGCAACGGCAACCTGCGCGACGACCAGTTCGATCCAGACTGCGACGGGGACGGCATCCCCGATGACTGCGATGTGCAGCTTGACTGCGACAACAACGGCGTCCTCGACGAGTGTGAGCCACGGGGCGACCTGGGCATCGCGTTCGACGTCGGCGTGGCGGGGTCGGCGGGTGAGCTGATCACGCTCGGCACCTGCGCCTCGCCCGAGGGATTCCAGTTCGATACCGAGATCGCACTCTGGGATGAGTCGGGCGTGCTCATTGACGTCAACGACGATGATTTCAACTGCAACACCGTCCGCCTGAGCCGTCTGGAACGCGTGCTTCCCGCGGGCGTCTATTACCTGGGCGTGACGGGGTACAACGCGATCTTCTCGCACGACTTCGGCGTGGACTTCGCGACCGACGCGTGCAGCGACAGCGGAAACGTGTTCGTCCGCCTCGGAACCGGCGGGACGGTCATCGACGACATCACGTCGGGCAAGGTGGTGTTCTACCGCTTCGAGGTGGCGTCGGTGGGCTGCAACGGAGCCGATCTGGCCGAAGCGTTCGGCGAGCTGAACTTCACGGACGTTCTCGCGTTCCTGACGGCGTTCGGGAACCAGGACGGCGCGGCGGACCTTGCCGAGCCCTTCGGCACATTCAACTTCACGGACGTTCTGGAGTTCCTCACGCTCTTCGGCGCCGGCTGCCCCTGAGCCGCGGCCTGGCGTTCAATCCCACCTGACCTCGGACTCGGCGTCCGTTTGGTGTCGCGGGCGACCGAGAAGTCCGAGAAAACGGGTGAAAACACCCGTTTTGTAGCCTTCCTTTCGGGTGCGCCGAGGGAACCGGGAGCCGCTCCGGGTAGAAAGGGACAGAGTCTTGGGCGCCCTTCTGGGCGTCGATGGGTCTGGTCTCTCCAGACTTTGGGTATCCGTCGCGGCTCGCGGGAACGCGGGTCGGGATCGCCGTCCCTCGGTTCGACCGGGGGCGGGTGGTCAACACACAGAGAGGATTGAGATGAATCAGCGCGTGGATCGAACTCTTCGGGTCGGCGTGATCTCGGCGGTGGCCGGTCTCGCGGCGGCGGCATCGATGGCGGGTGAACCCCTGCTTCCCCCGGTGGTGTCGGGCGAGTGTGAGGCGGCGACGCGGCTGCGCGTCGGGATCGAGAGCGCGCTGTTCTCGATGATGCCGGCCGACGAGCAGGCGCGGATCGCCGCGGGCATGGCCCGGCAAGAGGCCGAGCGCCTGAGCGCCGGGTTCGATGACGAGCCGTACGAGGTGACCGACGAGCGGTACGCGAAGGTTGCGCACGTCATCAGCCGCGAGAAGTTCGAGGAGATCCGCCCGCTGTACCGGCGCGTGATGGTGACGCTGGCCGAGCGCGCCGAGCAGGGGGCGACCCCCGTGGCGGCGTGCTTCGCGCCCGACGCGGACCCCGAGGTCGCGATGGCGCTGAGCGAGCTGCTCTACAACCAGGCGAGCCGGTTCCAGCAGACCGATCGCTGGACGAGCACCGCCCTCTCGGGCGGGGGGCTGGGCCAGGGCGATCCGACGATCCTGACCTACGGCTTCGTCCCCGACGGAACGTTCGTGCCCGACCTGATCGGTGGGGCCTCGGGCAACAGCCAGCTCTTCACCTGGCTCAACGGCATCTACGGCAGCCCGGCGACCTGGCAGCCGATCTTTGATCAGGTCTTTGACCGCTGGGAGGAGCTTTCGGGCACCACCTACGTCTACGAGCCGAACGACGACGGGTCGAACCTGAACGGCGCCTCGGGCGTCTCGGGCGTTCGCGCCGACCTGCGGATCGCGGCGATCAGCATCGACGGAAACTCGGGCATCCTCGCGTACAACAACTTCCCGAACGACGGCGACATGGTGCTCGACGCGTTCGACAGCTTCTACAACAGCATCGGCAACAACTCGCTCCGCCTGCGCAACATCATCGCGCACGAGCACGGGCACGGGAAGGGCATGCTGCACGTCTGCCCCGCCAACCAGACCAAGCTCATGGAGCCGTTCATCTCCACCGCCTACGACGGACCCCAGCACGACGACATCCTGAACGCTCAGCGTCACTACGGCGATCCGCTGGAGATCGACGGCAACGACACCGCGGGCGACGCGACCCCCCTGGGCGAGGTCGGGTTCCCCGGCATCGTGGTCAGCCAGATCTCCATCGACGACAACAGCGACGATGACTGGTTCAGCGTGGTCGTGCCCGAGCCCTCCGAGATCATCGTCTCGGTCACGCCCACGGGCGAGACCTACACCCAGGGCCCGCAGACCTCCGCGTGCAACTCCGGATCCACCTTCAACTCCCTCGTGATCCACGACCTGAGCATCGCGGTCTTCGACACCGACGGCTCCACCCAGCTCGGCTTTGCCGACAACACGGGCGACGGCGGAACGGAGGCCCTCAACGTCATCGCCGAGAACCCCGGAACCTACTTCATCCGCGTCACCGGCGACTCGACCAACAGCGTCCAGCTCTACAACCTGACCGCGACGGTCGATGAGCTTCCCTTCCTCCCCCTGGGCATCAGCCTTGTGACCCCGGTCCCCGAGGCGGTGGACCCGGGCGTCACCACGCAGCTCACCCTCACCATCGACCCGCGCGACGAGACGATCGCGCCCGGGTCGGAGGTCCTGCGCTACCGGGACGATGGCGGCTCCTTCCAGACCATCGCGCTCACGCCCGCGGGCGGGATGAACTACACCGCGACGCTCCCCGCGGCGATGTGCGGCTCAAGCCCGGAGTTCTTCTTCCAGGTCACCGGTGATATGTCCGGGACCGTCAGCCTTCCCTCGGACGGCGCCGCGAACCCCTTCTCGGCGCTCGTCGGTCAGCTGGACGAGGTCTTCGCCGACAACTTCGAGACCAACCAGGGCTGGACGGTGTCCGGCCCGGTCTCGGGCCAGAACTCCGGCCAGTGGGAACGGGGCGTTCCCCAGGGCGATGGCTCGCGCGGCGACGCGCCCGTTGACTTTGACGGCTCGGGCCAGTGCTACCTGACCGGGAACGGCGGGCCCGGTTCCAACACCGACGTCGATGGCGGGCAGACCATCCTCACCTCCCCGACCTTCGACGCGTCGGGCAGCCCCGAGGCCACCATCAGCTACGCCCGGTGGTACAACAACGTCGCCGGCGACAGCCCGAACGCCGACGTCTTCACCGTCCAGATTTCCAACAACAACGGCGGGGCGTGGACCAACCTCGAGGTCGTCGGCCCCGCGGGTCCCGGCACGTCCGGGGGCTGGATCGAGGCGGAGTTCCGCATCGCGGACTTCGTCACGCCCACCGCCAACATGCGCGTGCGCTTCATCGCCGAAGACGCCGGCGCCGGCAGCGTGGTCGAGGCCGCGGTTGACGCGATCAGCGTCGGTGGCCTGACCTGTGAGGATCCCGTGAGCGAGGGCTGCAACGCGGCTGACCTGGCCGAGCCGTTCGGCGTGCTCGACTTCTCAGACGTCGTGGCCTTCCTGGGCGCGTTCGGCGCGATGGACTCGGCGGCGGACCTGGCGGCGCCGACGGGCGTGTTCGACTTCTCTGATGTCGTCGCGTACCTCGGTCTGTTCGGTGGTGGCTGCCCGTAAGGCTTCCTGATCCGTTCACGTCGGGGCCCCCAGCGGGGCCCCGACGCTTTCCCTGATCCCTGACGACGGTCTCTCCTTGCTTGCCTCCTGCGTTCGGGCGAGGGTTTCGGACCTTGCCGATGCGCGCACCTTGAGGTGTTCGCACCGCGCGACCGGTAAGCACACCGGACCGGCGCAAGCACTCAATTCCCCATAGATTGGAGTGTTTTTGTGGATCGGACGGGGTGGGCGCGGCGTACAGTGGCGCGGGCGGCGGGTTCATCGCCGCGTGACGAAGCACAGGAAGGGTTCTTGATGAAGCGCACCGATTATCGGGTCGTGGGTGGGGCGTTTGCCCTGGGTCTTGGGTGGCTGGTATCAACCGGGATCGGCGGCCAGCCGCTTGTCCCGCCGATGTGTTCCATCGAGCCCGCGCCGGTGAATCCGCTCGAGGTCGCGATGTTCTCGATGCTGCCGCCCGAGCAGCAGGCGCAGCTCGCCGCTGGGTACGTGCATATGCAGGCCCAGGCGTTTGAGCGGTTCGACGAGCCCTTCGCGGCGACCGACGAACGTTACGAGAAGGTCGCCCACGTCATGTCGCGCGATCGCTTCGAGCAACTCAGCGACGCCCACCGACGCGTCCTCGTTCGCATGGCCGAGCGTGAGGAGTACGGCGAGGTCCCCATGGCGGCCTGCTTCGCGCCGGGCACCGACCCCCAGCTCGTCTGGGAGTTCAGCGAGATGCTCTACAACACCTCCAGCCGCTTCCAGCAGACCACCCGCTGGAACAACACCGCGACCGACGGCCCGGGCGTGGGCGGGCAGGGCCGGCCCATCACCCTGACCTACTCCTTCGTGCCCGACGGGACCAACCTGAGCGGCTCGGGCTCCTCCAGCTCGCTCTTCTCCTGGCTCAACGGGATCTACGGCAGCCCGGCCAACTGGCAGCCCCTCTTTGACCAGGTCTTCGATCGCTGGGAGGAACTCACCGGCGTGACCTACGTCTACGAGGCCAACGACGATGGCGTTCCCTTCAGCACCTCAGCCAACCCGGGCGTTCTGGGCGTGCGCGGCGATGTGCGGATCGGCGCCGTCCCCATCGACGGGAACTTCAACATTCTCGCGTTCAACGACTTCCCCAACGACGGCGACATGGTCTTCGACGCGGGGGACAACTTCTTCAACTTCACCGGCAACAACTCGATCCGCCTGCGCAACGTCGCGGCCCACGAGCACGGGCACGGGCTGGGCATGCTTCACGTCTGCCCCCAGAACAACACGAAGCTGATGGAGCCCTCCGCCTCCACCGGATTCGATGGCCCGCAGACCGATGACATTCTCAACGGGCAGCGTCACTACGGCGACCCGCTCGAGGTCAACGGCGACTTCAACGAACTCGGCGAGCCCGGCTTCCCCGGGATTCTGCTGTCGAACCTCTCCATCGACGACAACTCGGACATCGACTTCTTCCAGGTCGATCTCTCCGTGCCCGCGACCCTGTTCGTGAACGTCTCCCCCACGGGCGGGAGCTACCTCTCGGGCACGCAGACGCAGGCGTGCAACAACGGGAGCACGTTCAACGCCGACTCCATCCACGACCTCTCGCTGGTCGTGCTCGAGGACAACTTCATCACGGAGGTGGCCGCCTCGGACAACGCCCCCGCGGGCGGCACGGAGTTCATCAGCGTCGATATCCTCACCCCGGGGACGTACTTCATCCGGGTCATGGGTGACGCGACGAACAACATCCAGGGCTACCAGCTCACCGTCTCCTCGATCGACCTGCCCATGCAGGGGTGCAACGAGGCCGACCTGGCCGAGCCCTTCGGGACGCTCGACTTCTCGGACGTGGTCGCCTTCCTCGGGGCCTTCGGGGCGATGGGCGCTGACGCGGACCTCGCGCCGCCCTTCGGGACGTGGGACTTCAGCGATGTGGTCACCTTCCTCGGCGCGTTCGGCGCCGGCTGCCCCTGAGCGACCACGCGATACCGACCCTTTGGTGTGTGGGGCCCGGGCCGGTTTCGGCTCGGGCCCCTTCTCTTTCGGACCCCTCGGGCGCCCCCCGAACGGGCGGGGCGCGATAGACTCGGAGCGTGATCCGTCTGCCTTCCGAACTCGTGGGGAGGGTGCGTGAGTCGTACGACGCACGCCGTGTGTGCGTGACCGGGGGCGCCGGGTTCATCGGCGGGCACCTGGTGGACGCCCTGCTCTCCCTGGGCGCGAGCGTCCGGGTGATCGATGATCTGTCCAACTCCACCCTTGAACACCTCTCGGAACTGATCGAGCTGGAACCCAAACGCCTGCGGTTCGTGCACGGCTCGATCCTGGAGGACCGGGCGCTGCGCGAGGCTCTGGACGGGTGTGATCGCGTCTTCCACCTCGCCGCGCTCGGATCGGTGCCCCGCTCGATCGAGGAGCCCGAACGCACCTGGGAGGTCAACGCCACGGGCACGCTCCGTGTGCTGGAGGCCGCCCGGTCGTGCGGCGTCGAGCGTGTGATCTACTCCGCGTCGAGTTCGGCGTACGGGGACACCCCGAAGCTGCCCAAGGCCGAGTCCGACGCCACGCAGCCCGCCTCTCCCTACGCGGCCTCGAAGCTCGCGGGCGAGGGACTCTGCCGCGCGTGGAGCGAGAGCTACGGGCTCCAGACCATGAGCCTGCGCTACTTCAACATCTTCGGCCCGCGTCAACCCGCGGACTCGGCGTACGCGGCCGTCATCGCCGCATTCGTCCGAAGACTCAGCGCTGGGCAGACCCCGGTGGTCTACGGCGACGGCGAGCAGTCGCGCGACTTCACCTACGTCTCGAACGCGGTGGGGGCCAACCTGCTCGCGGGCGCCTCAAAGCGCGAGCCCCGCGGTGAGGTGGTGAACATCGGGGCGGGAGACCGCGTCACGATCAACGAGTTGCTCGAGCGGATCGCGGACAAGATGGGGCGTTCCGGTGTGCGGGCCGATTTCCAGGCGCCCCGCGCCGGGGACGTGCGCCACTCCCAGGCGGATCTTTCCCGCGCGCGTGAGCTGCTCGGCTACCGCCCCTTCGCCTCGCTCGCGCAGGGCCTGGAGGAGACGGTCGCCTGGTTCGAGGAGGCCGCGACGACCTCCGGGGATCACGGGGCGGGCTCTTGATCCGGGACGCGATCGACACGCTGCTCGGACTCACGCACATCGGCGTGATGCTCGCCCGGACCGGCTTTCGAACTTCCGGGCGGTACTGGGCATGGCGGACATCCACCGCCTTCGGCTCCACCCCCCCGCGCTCGGGGGGCGATCGGCTGGAGGCGTTGCTCGCCTACGCCCGCTGGACGCATCGCATCCGCCGGCTGGGGCGTTAAACCCGCTCCGGCCCCCGTCCCGCGAGGCCCCGCGGGGGCGGTCGTGTGCTACGCTTGGGCTCCCTCGGGGCGCGGGCGCTCATTAGGACGCGCGGCGTCAGGCGGGCTGGAGACAGGCATGAGCGATTCAACAGGCGATCAGGGCGGGGCGTTCGCGAGGGCGTTCCTGCCCGGTCTGGTGCTGGGGCTGGTCATCGGGGGCGTTTGTGGCGCGATCCTGCCGACGCTGCTCGAGTCGCGTCCGAAGATCGAGCACGCCGGCGCCTCCGGCGCCGATGGGCCACGCGAGCGCGACGGCATGCCCGTGGACGAGGTCTCCGAGGAGGCCGCGATCCGGGAGGCGATGGAGGCGGCCAAGCAGCAGGGCGAGGACGTCCTGGAGCAGGCCGGCGAGACCCTGGAGGAGGGCGCCGAAACGGTCAAAGACGCCATGGACGGCATCACCCCCCCGACTGACGAGTGATGGATCCGAGCATCGCAGGGCGGCAGGCACGGGTCGTGGCGCAGCACGCGCGCACCTCGGCGCTGCTGGGCGTGGACTTCGTGCCGGTCTATTCGACCGGGCGCGCGGGCGCGGCGGCGATCGCCGACCTCGCGCCCGAGCACCCCGTGCAGATCGAGGCGCCCGTGCCGGAGCGTGAGCCGACGGCCCGCCCCGCTCCCGCGTCGACGCCCCCGCCCTCGTTCGGGGTCGAGGAGATCCGGGTTTCCGATAAGACGCCAGAGACACCCGAGGAAGCGCAGGCGCAGCTCGATCTGCTGCGTGAGCGGTACGAACGTGACGCGCCCCACCAGCATTTCGTCACGGACCACACCAACATTGTCTTCGGCGAGGGCGACCCCCAGGCGCGGCTGATGTTCATCGGGGAAGCGCCCGGCGCCGACGAGGACCGGACGGGCCGCCCCTTTGTCGGGCGGGCCGGGCAACTTCTCGAGAAGATGATCGTGGCGATGGGGCTCAGCCGGGAGCGGGTCTACATCTGCAACGTGCTCAAGACCAGGCCCCCCAACAACCAGACGCCGACGATCGAGGAGGCGCGCCGGTGCGCCCCGTATCTGCGCGAGCAGATCCGGATCGTGGCGCCGGAGGTCATCGTGACGCTCGGCCTCCCCGCCTCGCGCCTGCTGCTGGAGACGAGCGAGTCCATGCGGGAGATGCGCGGGCGCTGGCGGGAGTACCCCGCGCGCGGCGAGTTCGAGACCTCCGCGGATGACGGATCGATGCGGATCCCGGTCATGCCGACGTATCACCCGGCGTTCCTGCTCCGGTCATACACGCCCGAGAATCGGGCCAAGGTCTGGGCGGATCTGCGTCTGGTGATGGATCGCCTGGGATTGCAGGCCCCGTCCGCGTAACCCGCCGGTGCGGGGGCGAAGAACTTTTTTTGCTGGTCTGAAACCGGCGTTCACCGGGGGCGTATCCCATGGTGTACGACGGCGATCGTGCCCGCTGCGGCAACGCGACCGACGGACGCAAACCTGACCCCCACGAGACTCGGCGCTCGGCCTGTGGCTGAGTGCCGGGTTTATTTTTTGGGCCGCCCCGCCCCGGACGATTCGCTCAGGGCGCCGCGCCGGGTTGCGCGGTCTTGGTTCCAAAGTCGAGAACGGTGTCGGCGGGGAGCGGGCTCGCCTCCTTGAGCCAGTACGCCTTTGCGGTCAGGTCGGTCACCAGCGTGAACTCGATCTTGTCGCCAACGCTCAGCCCATCGAGCACGCTCGGGTCCTTGACCGGGAAGGGCATGGTCATGGCCTTCATCCCCGGGACCCCGTCCGAGTTCATGTGGACTTTGCCGTCCCATCCGACGAAGTCGGGGATGTGCTCATGGTGGATCTGGAGTTCCGACATCGGGCTCGATGCGTCGGGGACCATCGCGACCTGGCCCCGCACGCGGTACTCGCGAAGCTCGGCGCTGGAGGTTTCCGATGTCTCGGCGGACGCTCCGTCGTCAGCCGGGGCGGCTTGCGGCTGGTCGCAGCCGGCCAGGAGCCAGAGGGGCGCAAGAAGAAAGCACGCGGCCAAGGGGACGCGTGCACAGTGGGTTGAGCCTTGCATGAGATGCCTCCGTCTTCGACGGAAGCGTAGGGGTCAGGCCTTCTCGACGCTGACGAACTGGCCGACGGACTGCAGGTCCGGGGCGATGTCGTAGGTGAAGGGCATCTCCCATGAGGCGCCCGACTGCACCTTGGCGATGTTGGAGCAACGCTCGCGGGAGTACCAGGTGCGGTTGCCTCGGATGTAGGTGTTCATGCGCTGGCGCCGGAGGCGCTGGGCGCGGGCGAGGGCACGCTTGATGTTGGGGTCACGGCGCATCAGGCGGACGATGGTGTCCGTCGCGTCCTGAGCGCGGGGCTCGCCCGTGATGGTGCACTTGATGGTCTGCCCGGCCTTGATGCCATCGAGCATGGCGCGTCCTTCCGTCTGGGTCATCCGTCCCGAGCCTCGCGTCGCCTCCCAGGCGCCCGCCCGGAGGGGCGGCGAGAGATTCGGGCCGAAAGTGTAGGCGTGCCGTCCTCGCCGTCCAGCGGGCGCCCCCTAGCATCAGTTCGAGCCAGGGAGACGCCGATGACCGACCAGAACCCGCCCACCCCGCCCGCCTTCAACCCCGACGCGGCCCACCACGTGCGTCCCCGTCTGCGGAAGGTCCGGACCTTTCCGATGCCCATCAAGGGCCCCGACGGGCAGCAGCAGGTGGTCCTCGGCCTGGCCGACGCCCAGCAGATCTCGGGCAAGGTCGTCGCGACCCACCCCGCCGTGCAGCACCTGCTCCCCCTGATGGATGGGTCCCGCTCGGTGGACCAGATCGTCGGCGAGGTGGGGCGGGGGCTCACCATTGAGGCGATGCAGTCGCTCGTGGCCCAGCTCGATGACGCCGCCCTGATCCAGGGCCCGAAGTTCGAGGCCCTCGAATCGAGCATGCGGGCGGACTTCGACGCCAGCGACACCCTCCCACCCGCGACCACGGCCCAGTTCGCCGACGCCCTGGTGATGCAGAAAATGGGTCAGGAGGCCACGCCCGAGCAGAAGGCCGAGCACGGCCCCGCCCTGGTCCGCGAGGTCTTTGACCAGTGGATGGACAAGGCCCTGGAGAGCGCGGACAACCCGACCTTCGACGAGCTGCCGGTGGCGATCGTCGCCCCGGGGAACGAGTACGCCCGGGCCTGGATCAACTATGCGGCGGTCTGGGGGCGTCTGCGGGTCGCCGACCGCCCGGATCGCGTGGTGGTGCTCGGCGCCAACCACTTCGGGTCCTCGACCGGCGTCTGTGGGTGTGACAAGGCCTTTGAGTCCCCCCTGGGCGTCTGTCCCCTGGATGCGGGGTTCAAGGCCGCCCTGGATGAGAAGCTGGGCAAGGAGAACGCGGAGAAGCTCTACGCGAACCGGTTCGACCATGAGCGGGAGCACTCGATCGAGCTGCAGATCCCCTGGATTCAGCATGTGCTCGGCGCGGACGAGGGGGGGGCGTTCGTCCCCGTCTACGGAGCGCTGGTGCATGATCCAGCCCTGAACGCCGGAGAGTCGTACGACGGCCAAGGTCTTGGCCTGGAACCATTTGTGAATGCCGTGCGCGAGGCGGTGGCCGAAGTGGGGGGGCGGACGCTGATCGTCGCTTCGGCGGACCTCTCGCACGTCGGACCCGCGTTCGGAGATCCCCAGGCCCTTTCCGGGGAGACCCCGGAAGCGGCCGAGGCGCGGAACAACGTCGCCAAGCAGGATCAGGAGCTGATCAAGATGCTCGTCGAGGGCAAGGCGGACGACATGGTCAGCTCGATCGCCTGGCAGCAGAACCCGACGCGTTGGTCCTCCACGGGGGCGTTGGTGGCGGCGGCGAAGGCCTCCGGGGCGAGCCGCGGGCAGATTCTGAACTACGCCGCGTCAATGGATCAGCAGGGCTCGGCCATGCTCACCAACGTCGCGGTGGCCCTGTTCGCCTGAGGGGCCCGGCATCGGCTCCGGTCTGTCACGGCTCTGTCACAGGCCCGAAACCGGACCGGAACACGCTCCGCAACGGACCGTAGATTGTCGGCGGGTGGAGCCTCGGCGGCCCGGCGTCGGAAGGCCCTTCCACGCTCGGGCGGTCGGCGTGTACCATCCGCCCCCCTTCCGGGGCCCCCCGCGGGGCGCCGCAACGTGAGGTCAGACCATGTCATCATCAAATATCTGCTGGGGCATCGAGATCGGGTATGGCGCCATCAAGGCGCTCAAGCTCCAGGCCGACGGGAACGAGCTGACCGTTCTGGACTTCGCGGTGATTCCCCACCCGAAGGTGCTCTCGACGCCTGAGATCGATAAGGACGACGCCCTGCGCGTGACCCTGGGCACGCTCGCGTCCCGCTACGACCTCTCGGGAGCGACGATCGCGATCTCGATCCCGGGTCACCAGTCCTTCGCCCGCTTCGCCAAGCTCCCGCCGGTCGAGCCGAAGAAGGTGCCCGACATCGTCAAGTTCGAGGCGGTGCAGCAGATCCCCTTCCCGCTCGAGGAGGTCGAGTGGGACTACCAGACCTTCGCCAGCGAGGACAGCCCCGAGGTCGAGGTCGGGATCTTCGCGGTCACGACCAAGCGGATCAATGACCTGCTCACGATGCTGGGCGACGTGGGGGTGACGCCGGATCTGGCGACGCTCTCGCCGATCGCGGCGTACAACGCGCTGGCGTACGACCTGCAGTTCACCGAGAAGACCCCGGGCACCATCCTGCTCGACATCGGTTCGGTCGCCACCGACCTGATCATCGCCGACGCCGGACGCGTCTGGGTGCGGACCTTCCCCATCGGCGGGCACCAGTTCACCGAGGCGTTGGTCAATACCTTCAAGCTCAGCTACTCCAAGGCGGAGAAGCTGAAGAAGGAGGCCGAGCAGACCAAGCACGCTCGCCACGTCTTCCAGGCGATGCGTCCGGTCTTCGGCGACCTGGTCCAGGAGGTGCAGCGTTCGATCGGGTACTACCAGTCGATCCACCCCGAGGCGGAACTCGAGCGGCTGATCGGTCTGGGCTCGACCTTCAAGCTCCCGGGTCTGCGCAAGTACCTGAAGCAGCAGCTCCAGCTCGACGTCTACCGCATGGAGCAGTTCAAGCGGCTCAGCGTGGACGGCCCGCAGGCGGGCGAGTTCCAGAGTTCGAGCCTGAACATGGCGACCGCGTACGGCCTGGCGGCCCAGGCCCTCGACAAGGGCACCCTCCAGGCCAATCTCATGCCGGTCTCCGTGGTTCGCGAGGCGATGTGGAAGCGCAAGACCCCGTGGTTCGCGGCCGCGGCGGGGCTGGCGGCGGCCGCCGCCGGCTCGATGTTCATCCGGCCCCTCATGGACAACACCGCCCTGACCGGCGCCGAGACGCCCCCCGTCATCGGGCAGGTCGTCCGCGACGCCAGCCGCGAGGCGCAGCGCGCCGAGAAGGCCGGGGTCACCGGCTCGGGCGAGGCGGACCTTCGTGCTGACAAGATCGTCAAGCTCTTCGAGGGACGCGAGGTGTACGCCCGTGTGCTCAACGACGCGAGTGTGATGGTGTCCGAGGCGAACCGCATCGCCGCGGAGAACCCCCAGATCGACACGCCCGAGGGAGAGCCCGCGTTCACGCTCGTCACCCTTGACGCTTCCTTCGTCTCCGACGACACCGCGGTCACCTCCGCGGCGGCGTACGACCCTGGCGCGTACGGGGAGTTCGGCGGCGAGGGCGGAGGGTACGGGCGGGTCTCGCCGACCCCGACCCGCCAGCCGCAGACCAAGGACGACCCGCTCGACAAGATCAAGGACAAGCGTCGCATCCGGGTGCAGATGGAGCTGGAGACCGGCTCGGAGAACATCTACATCATGGACGACACGATCATGGCGTGGCTCAACGATCACGTCGGGCCGCGTGAGGGCGTCCCCTACTCGATCTTCATCGGCGACCAGCCCTGGGTGCAGGGCGCGTCGATCGCGGCGGCGACCCCCCAGCAGGGCGGGACCGTCCGCCCGACGCGCGGTGTGCGTGCTCCCCGCGGCGGACCGGGGCAGGTCTTCGGCGGCGAGACCGGGGGGGAGACCGGCGGTCCGATCTACAACCCACGCGGGGGGGGCGGCGCTTCGGGCTCCACCCGTGCCCCCGAACTCTCCCAGTTGGCGCCCATTGAACCCCCGCAGTCCCAGGCGCCGACCGGCGAACGCCAGCGGTATGTCGTGACCTGGTTCGCGGTTCTTGATCCCATCGAGCAGACGCAGGAGGACGACTCGTGAAAGGTGTACTCGCTTGGATCAAGTCGCGACTGCTGGTCGTCATCTGCTGTGTCCTGATCGTCATCCTGCTTCCGGCGGGGTACATCGTCAGCGGCATGCTCAACAAGGGCATCCAGAAGCGCGCCGAAGACAGCTTCAAGACCGAGCAGCGCCGGCTGCGAGGCAGTTCGAGCGTCACCTACACCCTGCCGGCCATTTTCGAGGGTGAGGAGTCCATCTCCGATTCGCGAGCGCCCAACGCACGCGTGACCGCCTTCTACGAGCGGGCCCGCGAGGAGCGGACCCGCCAGGTGGGTGAGGTGGTCGAGGCCGCCAGCAGCTTCAACCGGAAGGGGCGCGTCCCGCTGGTCGATGGGCTGCTCCCCGCCCCCGCCGACGAGCGTGACCGGCGCCTGGCGGGCGAGATGGCCCGGATGATCTCGGGCGAGGAGGTCGGCGATGGAAGGCTCCCGCTGATGCGGGCCATGCTCCGGGACATCGGCGCCAAGAGCGCCATCCCCGCCGAGGACCTTGCCTCCAGCCTCTTCGATTACCAGCAGCAGCAGGAGCAGGAGATGCGAGGCGCCTCCCCCAACGGGCGCCTCAGCGATGAGCAGGAGGAGAAGCTCGCCGAGGAGCTGCGCCGTCGTCGGCTGAGCGCGTACGCCTCGCACGCCAACGGGCTCTCGCTCTACGCCACGCCGGACGCCTTCCGGGTGAGCCCGGCGCCCGGACAGGGATTCATCCCGCTCGAGCCCGACCCGCGTCAGCGCGGGTACACCGAGGACGACGCGTTCCGCTGGCAGTTCGATCTGTGGGTTTTCGAGGACGTGATCCGAGCCATCGGCGAGGCAAACGGGGATGACGGCGGCGTCGCCGACTCGGTCGTCAAGCGAGTCGAGGCGGTCCACCTGCTCCCCTACGAGCCCAACGCGCAGGACGGGACGATCCTCGGCGCCCCCAGCACCCACACCGAACGCAAGACCGAGAAGACCAACCAGGTCTACGACGTGCGCCACGGCGAGATGATCGCGGTCGTCTCCGCCGAACGCCTCCCCGCGTTCATCGACGCGATGGGGCGGGCCAACTTCATGACGGTGACGGGGGTTCGCGTTTCGAGCGTGGACACCTGGGCGGACCTGCAGGAGGGGTACTACTACGGCCCCGAGGCGGTGGTCCGGGTGAACCTCACCTTCGAGAGCGTGTACCTGCGCGACTGGCTCGCCCAGTACATGCCCGAGTCCGTGCGCACCGCGCTGGGGGTCACGCTCCCCGGCGAAGAACAGAACACCGAAGCCGACGACTAAGCACCCGCGAGACGCAGGGGACGACAGATGAAGCTCAAGGGCATCAACCCGATCGAACGGAACATCGAGAAGATCGTGCTCGGTGTGGTCTTCGTCGCGCTGCTCGGCGCGCTCGCCATGCAGTTCCTCGTGCAGCCCAACAGGGTGCCGGTGGACGGGAACCGGAGCATCCGGCCGCAGGACATCTACCTCGCCCTGGCCGACGAGGCCGAGGCGCTGCGGGGCAAGATCGACGACACGAGCCCGGAACTCCCCTCGGTCCCCAAGACGGACCTGCAGGAGCGGTTCATCGCGGGACGCTCCTCGAACGCGAGCGGCGTGGACCGGCTGGCGCTGGTGACCGCCCCCGGGGTGGACGTGCTCAGCGATGTGGACGTGGACCCGGGGAGCGCGGTCGCCACGGGCGGCCCGGTGGTGACCCCGCGGGCCCCGGCCCCGACCGACCCGGTCGCGTACGCGCAGTGGGGGGTCATCGATCCCTTCACCCTCGCGCAGCACTCGGAGCTGTCGTCGTTCGTGCCCCCGGCCCAGCCCTACGACCTGGCGAGCGTCTCGGTCGAGGCGGTCTTCTCAGGAACCGAGCTGGGTGAGATGCTCGCCTCGGGGAACGAGACGCTGCGCGCCATTCCCGGCGCGTGGCGCCGGAACGTGGAACTCGTCGGTGTCGAGATCGAGCGTCAGCGGCTCCTGGATGACGGGACCTGGGGCGAGTCCGAGCCCGCCACGCCGCCGCCCGGCGCGTTCAACGCCCTCGAGGACGTGAACCTGGCCAGCGCCGACCTGAGCGACGTGCTCGACGCCGCGTCGAGCGCCGCCCGCAATCGGCAGGCGGTGGTCCAGCCCCGTCCCACGGGCGTGATCGCCGGCCCGGTCTGGGATCGCCCGACCCGGGCCCGTGAGATCGCGGCCCAGCTCTTCGAGCCCAACAGCCTGCCCCGTCTCCGGCTGGACCTGGCCAAGGCCGAGCAGACCCTGCGAGAGCTGGAGGACCGCCAGGCGGCCCAGTCCGATCGTCAGCGTCCGTCCGGTCGCCCCACCACGAGCGGGGGAGAGGGCGGGCGCCTGGGAGACCCGGGCGGCGGACGCCCGAGTGCCAACCGCCCCGGGCAGCAGCGCCCGACGGGTCTGGAAGGGCGTCTCCGCGAGACGCAGGACAACATCCGCGACCTTGAGGGGCGGATCGCCGAAGCCGAACGCGAGTTGGAGAACGCCCGCGACGCGGAACAGGACTCCCTCGACCTGCCCCTGTTCGAGCTGAGCGAGTTCCGGATCTGGGGGCATGACATCGGCGTCACGCCCGGTGAGGCGTACCGGTACCGGATCCGGGCGGTGATCAACAACCCCCTCTACCGGAAGGGCGCCCAGCTTGACCCCGACGACGACGCCCAGCAGTCCCTCGCGCGGGAGCCGCTGGTGCACGGAGCGTGGTCGGATTGGACCGAGCCGGTCTCGGTCGGGGATCGGACGCAGTTCTTCGTGACCAACGCCTCGAGTGACAGCCGCCTCGGGCGGAGCGGGTCGCAGGCCACCTTCGACGTGTACCACATGTTCTACGGGCACTACCGGTCGGATCGGGCGTTGCTCGAGCCGGGGGACGGGGTGCACGTGCGGGTGGGGGTGCCGCAGGGCTTTGTGACCTTCGACGAGGAGGACCTGGACGCGGAAGCGATGCGGAAGTACATCTCGAGCCAGGCCTCGTACGGCGAGGAGCTGCCCGAGGGGATCGAGTGGACGCCGACGGAGCTGGAGGTGAGCGTGCCGGCCTACCTGCTGGACGTGAGCGAGCTGCCCCTGACCCGGGCGGGCGCCCTGGGCAAGCAGGAAGTGATCCGCCAGGTGGTGATCCGGACGCCGGACGGGCGTCTGGAGGTGCGTCGTCCCTCGGAGGAGGTGAGCGACGCGGGGTACGAGGCGGCACGGGCCTCGGCGACGGGTGGCCAGATCATGGACCTTCGCCTGCCGGAGGACGCCGGGGTGGCCCGGAGGTCGCCTCGTGGCGGGCCTCGCCCGATCTTCGGGGGCGAGGGAAGCGAAGGCGGACGGGTTCGTGAGGGGCCGTGAGGGGTCCGACGGGCCCTTGAGGGGGCGTGGTCGGCGGGAAGTGCGCGACGACCTGAAGAACCGACGTGAATTGTCAAAGTGATTGCTTGACGACGCGGGGGGTGAGCCTACGATCCCCTCGCCTCTAAACGGGGCGACGGGCTGGACGCAGGGGACCCTGCCAAGGCCCAGCCACCTTGACAACCGGATCATGACGAACGACGCCCCCGGGCTGGTCGGCACAAGGTCTTTGTGCGGGCCGCGAAGGTCTGGGGGTGGAATACGACGAGAAAATCTGCAGCGTCAGAGGTTGGCGCCCGGTTGCTGTTCCATTGCTTAGGGAGCAGGAGTCCGGGTCGCTCGTCCCACCAGGAAACGTTACTCCTGGAAGGGCGGGCGTAAGAGAGCATGTGTTGGAGGTCATTGCGACGTCCGGCAGGTGTGATTGAGCCACGAAGGGCGCATGGTGAATGACTTGGCGTCAAGAGGCGATGAAGGACGTTGGAACCTGCGAAAAGCCACAGGGAGCCGGTAACCAGGCTGTGATCTGTGGGTGTCCGAATGGGGAAACCCGGCCCGTTAGGGTCATCACGTACTGAATGCATAGGTGCGTGAAGCGAACCCAGGGAACTGAAACATCTCAGTACCTGGAGGAAAGGAAAGCAACAGCGACTCCGTAAGTAGCGGCGAGCGAAAGCGGATAGACGTGAACCCGTTGAACAGGCTGGAATGCCTGGCCACAGAAGGTGAAAGCCCTGTAGTCGGATGTAGCGTCATAGCCCTCGAGTAGGCTCGGGCTCGTGGAACCCGGGTTGAACATGGGAGGTCCACCTTCCAAGGCTAAGTACTCCTTGACGACCGATAGCGAATCAGTAAGGCGACTGAACGTTGAAAAGTTCCCCGATGAGGGGATTGAAAGAGTACCTGAAACCATGCGCCTACAAGCGGTCGGAGCCCCTCGGGGTGACGGCGTGCTTTTTGCATAATGAGCCTGCGAGTTAGCCTCAGCGGCGAGCCTAAGGACTACCAGTCCGGAGGCGTAGGGAAACCGAGTCTGAACAGGGCGTTCAGTCGGTGGGGCTAGACACGAAACCCGTGTGATCTACCCATGGCCAGGGTGAAGGAGGGGTAAGACCTTCTGGAGGCCCGAACCCGTTATCGTTGAAAAGATATGGGATGAGCTGTGGGGAGGAGTCAAAGTCTTATCAAACCGGGAGATAGCTTGTTCTCGCCGAAATAACTTTAGGGTTAGCGTCAAGTAGCAACCGACGGGGGTAGAGCGACTGGATCGGTGGTGGGCCCTACCCGGGTACCCCATCGAACCAAACTCCGAATACCGTCGGCCAAGGCTTGGCAGATAGACCGCGAGTGATAATATCCGTGGTCAAAAGGAGAAGAATCCAGACCGCCGGCTAAGGTCCCAGAGCCTTGCTTAGTTCTTAAGGAAGTCAGATTGCCGTGACAACCAGCATGTTGGCTTAGAAGCAGCCATCATTTAAAGAGTGCGTAATAGCTCACTGGTCGAGGAATCTGGCGCCGATAATGATCGGGAATAAGCAAGGCGCCGAAGCCGCGGACTCCGCAAGGAGTGGTAGGCGAGCGTTCCACGAGCGGCGAAGCCGAGACGGAAGTCGAGGTGGAGCTCGTGGAAGTGCATATGCAGGCTTGAGTAACGATAAACAAGGTGAGAATCCTTGTCGCCGAAAGCCCAAGGTTTCCTGGGGAAGGTACATCCGCCCAGGGTAAGTCGGGACCTAAGGCGAGGCCGAAAGGCGTAGTCGATGGACAGCAGGTTAATATTCCTGCACCTCCGTGGCGATCAAAGCACAGTGCGGATTCCCAAGCTCTTCAGGACTGTTAGACGTCCAGGCCTTCGGGCCGTTGAAGGGGGAGGGAGTTCCCAGAAAAGCTGTGTGGGCAAAGCGGGGCCCGTACCAAAACTGACACAGGTGGGCGAGGCGAATAGCCTCAGGCGCTCGAGAGAACGGTTGCGAAGGAACTAGGCAAAATCACCCCGTACGTTCGCAAGAAGGGGGCCCTTCGGGGCGCAGAGAAGAGGCTCTGGGAACTGTTTATCAAAAACACAGCACTGTGCCAACTCGCAAGAGGATGTATACAGTGTGACGCCTGCCCAATGCCGGAATGTCACGGAACCGGGTTAGCTTCGGCGAAGCTCGGAACCCAAGCACCGGTCAATGGCGGCCGTAACTATGACGGTCCTAAGGTAGCGAAGTTCCTTGTCGGGTAAGTTCCGACGCGCATGAATGGCGTAATCACCGGAGCACTGTCTCCGCAACCGACTCGGTGAAATAGTAGTGGCGGTGAAGATGCCGCCTACCCGCAGCAAGACGGAAAGACCCCGTGGACCTTTACTGCAGGCTTCTATTGGTCACGAGCATAAGATGCGTAGGATAGGTGGGAGGCTTTGAAGCGAGCGTTTTGGCGTTCGTGGAGCCATTGGTGAAATACCACCCTTCTTGAGTTTGTGGCCTAACCCCGATTCCCTTGAACCAGGGCGGGGGACAGTTGGTGCTGGGTAGTTTGACTGGGGCGGTCTCCTCCTAAAGAGTAACGGAGGAGCGCAAAGGTCGGCTCAGCGCGGATGGAAACCGCGTTTTAGAGTGTAAGAGCACAAGCCGGCTTTACTGCGAGACCGACGGGTCGAGCAGTCTCGAAAGAGGGCTCTAGTGATCCTGCGCTTCCGTGTGGAAGGGGCGTAGCTCATCGGATAAAAGGTACCCCGGGGATAACAGGCTTATCGCACCCGAGCGTCCATAGCGGCGGTGCGGTTTGGCACCTCGATGTCGGCTCATCACATCCTGGGGCTGAAGGCGGTCCCAAGGGTTCGGCTGTTCGCCGATTAAAGTGGTACGCGAGCTGGGTTCAGACCGGCGTGAGCCAGGTAGCATCTAAGCGGGAAGCCCCCCTCGAGATGAGGCTTGGTGGCCTTGTGCGTGAGACCCCCGGAAGACCACCGGGTTGATAGGCCGCATGTGTAAGGGTTGAGATGCCCTCAGCAAAGCGGTACTAACGGTCGAAGGCTTGATCACTCCTGCCAGCCGCCGCGATGTTCCAACATCGCGCTGGCGCTGCAGGCTTTGCGGGTTCGCCCGCTGGTTCCTCGCTCCCGTGTCTGCGGGATCGGGGACAAGCTCGTCGTAGTCGTTCGTCGGTCCGAGTCAATGGGCCGATGGGCGCCGTGAAAGCGGCGCGCATCGTTTGTCGGTGACCATAGGCTTGGGGAAACACCTGTTCCCATCCCGAACACAGCAGTGAAGCCCAAGCCGCCGATGATACTGCAAAGCGGGAAAGTAGGTCATCGCCGACGTTTGGGCTCCCCGAGGGACAACCTCTGGGAGCCCTTTTCATTTTTGCCTGGAACCTTTCGCCTCCCCAGGGGCGAACCGAGATCCAACCCTTGTCCACCCTTCCCCCTCGTGCTACACATGAGGCGCCGGGACGGGCGAGCAACGCCCCCGCGTCCTGGCGGCCGGCGAGAGCGTTGAAACGCAATCACACACCACAATCGGAGACGCAGAATGCGCGCGCGCACATTGGTGGCCCTGTTCAGTAGTGTTCTGGCTTCAAGCCTCGTCACCCAGACGCGTGCCGAGGACTCGCTCCCGGCGGTTCCCTCTGCCGCGGACTCCAGCCCGATCGTGTACCGGGGGCGCCTGGCCTATCTCGACCTGCCCGTCACCACCACGGCGGACGTCCGGTTCCGTTTCTTCGAGAGCCGCTCGGGCGGAGAGCCGGTCGGTGAACTCATCGAGCTGGAGCAGATCGATCTCGATGACGGCTGGTTTGACGCCGTGCTCGACTTCGGCGTCAGCCGCCCGGATGGCTGGATCGAGGTTTCGGTTCGTTCGCCCGCGGGAGTGGGGGAGTACATCACCCTCTCGCCGCGCCAGCAGGTCAGCGTCCCGGTGAGCACGGAGGGCCAGGGAAGCGCCGGGGTTGCGACCCCCGCTGAGGCGCCAGCGCCGGAATCGGCGCCGCGCGGCGGCGGGTGGGTGATGTCCGGCGCCAACATCTACTTCACCGGCGGGAACGTGGGCGTCGGCACCGCGGCCCCCAACGCCCCCCTGCACGTCGTCGGCGTTGGCGACCGCGTGATGCGGGTGATCAACACCCCCTCGAACGGGTCGGGCTGGGGGCTCTTCGCCGAGGCGAACGGCAACGCCTCGCGGGCCATCTTCGGGCGCGCCAACCGGACGGTCGGGCAGAACTTCGGTGTCTTTGGCCAGTCACTCAGCAGCCGCGGCACGGGCGTCTTCGGCCAGGCGAACTCCACCTTCGGGATCACCTACGGCGTGACCGGTGTTTCGCGTGCCGCGTCCGGGACGGGCGTGCGCGGGCTTGCAACGAACGCGTCGGGATCGAACGTGGGGGTGCACGGCGAGACCCAGAGCATGACGGGGCTGGCGGGTCGTTTCGTGGGGGGCGCAGGGGTTTCGATTGACAAGGGGACGACCGGTTCCTTTGACCCGGCCCTGCGCATCGAGGGTGGGCAGATCTTCCTCTTCGAAGAGAGCGGCGGGGCGAACTTCGCCAACATCGGGTACATCGAGTCCGGCGGGGAGGACCTGTTGGTGCTGACCGCTGATGGCAACATCAATCTCTCCCCGATCGGCGGGGGCGTCGGGATCGGAAGGACGCCGGTCGCCAACAGGCTCGAGGTGGAGGGGACCGCGTCCAAGACCTCCGCGGGGACGTGGCTATCGAACTCCGACGCCCGGATCAAGACCGATGTGCGGACGGTGGAGCACGCGCTCGACACGTTGGATCGCGTCCGTCTGGTCAGCTTTGCGTACGACGAGACCTATCTGGCCAAGCATCCGTCCGTGGAACGACGGCGGTATCTCAACGTCATCGCGCAGGAGTTCGCGGAGGTCTTTCCCGAGCACGTGAGGGGCTCGGGTGAGTACCTGCCGGATGGGTCGGAGATCCTGCAGGTGGACACCTATCCGCTGACGATCTACTCCGCCGCGGCGATCCAGGAACTGCGGGGCGTCGTGCGGGATCAGGAATCGCGCATCAAGGATCTCGAGTCGCGCCTCCTGCTCCTGGAGCAGTTGCTGCTTGAGGAGTGAGTTGGGCGGTGGGTTAGAGCTGGCTCGCGATCAGGTCGGAGACGTTCACCGCGTCGAAGACGCAGTTCTCCACCGCGGGCAGGGCCCAGTTGTCCTGGTTGACGAAGTGGACCCGGCCCTCGAAGGGCCGGAGCAGCTCCGCCGGCTTGCCCGAGGCGATGAACCCCGGCTCGGCCAGGGGCAGGGCGTGTCCCCAGCGCGTGAGACGGATCTCCTCAACGGCGCTCTCGTCCAGGCCGAGCGTCGGCAGGGCCTCGCGCAGCTGCGAGGCGATCGCGCCCGCGAACCGCTCGTACGGATCGTGCAGCACCAGCTCGAATCGCCCGGTGGGGTAGGAGAGCGGCCAGTAGAACGTGAGCACGTTGCGCACGCCCGGCTGCGCCGGCAGGTGGCTCGGCGTGAACGAGCCGTCGAGCAGGTCGGTGGCGTGGAAGTACTGCTCGGCCTGCTCGATGTTCGTCGGGAAGTTCCCGTCTCGGAGCAGGAAGATGTCGTAGAAGTCCGGCGGGATCTCGGTGTTGAGCAGGACGTTCACCATCGCGTAGGCCCTGTATTCCAGGCCCATCGCGTCGTGTTTGACCGGGTCGAGCGTCTCCAGATCATGGAGCATGTGGCGCACGATGTGCTTCGAGTTGGCCATCACCACGTGCTCGGCGAGCATCACCCGGTATCGCCCGTCCCGGTCCTGGTAGGTGATGCGGACGTCGCCCGATCGGTCCATCCGCACGTCCACCACCTTGCACCCCGCCCGCAGGTGGGAGGGGCGGCAGCCCGGCTCCGTTCCTCCGTCGAGCTCCGACAGCTCTTCCCAGAGCCGGTCGGCCATGAAGGCGTTGCCCCCGGGGAAGACCCAGCGTCCGAACTCCTCGGCGGCGAGGAAGTTCCATCCGCTCGCGGCGCTGATCTCTTCCCAGCCCGCCCCGAACGAGGAGTAGCAGTACGCCTGGATCGCCGCGACGAGCAGGGGCGGCATGGTCATGCCGGTTTCCTGCTCGATGTGCTGCTTGAGGGTGAGCTGATCGAGGGCGAGCATCCACGCCGCCGTGAAGGGCACGTCGGGGTAGGTCTGGTTTGCCATGCGATCAACGAGCGCGTTGTACGCCGCGAGCGCGGGGAGTTCGTCGGGTGCGAAGCCCTGTCCGTCGATGAACCCGTCGAGGACCTGCCCGTTGAGTTCGACGGTGAGTGAGGCCTTGTCCTCGCGGACATGCTCGTGCAGGCGAAGGTCGCGGTAGAAGGTGTCCAGGAACCCGCCGGAGTCCGGGGTGATGACGTACGCACTCCCGAGCGAGTAGGGCGAGTCCTGCCAGACGCCCCCCTGGGCCGCGCCCCCGAACCGGTCGCGCAGCTCGAACACGACCGGCTCGAACCGCCGGAGCATGAACGCCGTCGAGAGCCCGGAGAGCCCTCCCCCGATGACAGCGACGCGCGCCCGGTCCACGGCGTGTGATCGAACCTTCGGGAGCTGCGGCGTCTCGTTGCTGTGGAACGGGATGTGCTGATCCGGGAAGTCGTCCCCCGTGAACCAGGGCGCAAACCGGAATCCGTCGATCACCCGCGGGTTCTGCGTGAGCGGGGCGGATACGAGCGGACGCGTACCCGGCAGAGCAAGCGATCCGGGGTCGCACGGGGGGAGGATCATCGCCCCGGCCCGTCTGCTCAGCGGCCCGGCAGAAAGCCCCGCTGCCACGGCCCCCATCCCGGTCATCAGAAACTCGCGACGTGACGGCATGGACGGCCTCCCCTCTCCTGATTTCAATCGATGGGGCACGCCAGACGCCTGCCCGGAGAGGCCATGGTACTGGATGAAGGCCACCCGCCCTAGGGCGTTGAGCCGACTCGACCGTCCGCCGGTTCGATGCACGCCTCGTACCACCGCTGGGCCAGCTGGGTCCAGGGGTACGTCTCCCCCCGGGTGGCCCGGAGCACGCGGAGTCCCGCCTCGAGATGATCCCGGGCTTCATCAAGTGCGCCCTTCTCGAGGGCCAGCCGTCCCCGGGCGATCCGCACGATGGCCCGGTCCCACTCGGGGGTCTCCGGATCGGCCAACACGCACTCGTGTGCCTGGTCGAGCAGTTCCGCCGCCCTGACCACCTCGGCGGCGCCTCCGAGTTCGATCCCCGAGAGCGCCACGATCGTGCCGGTTTCCGCGATCTTTCGCGGGAACGCGTTCGCCGGGCCGGACGTGAACGCGTGCGCCTCGCGGGCGAGCTGATGCGCCTCGTCGAAGGCGCCCATCAGGTAGAGGCACTTGGCAAGGGTGATCTGGCTGTCGGCCATCCGAGGATACGCCGCCCCCGTTCCGCTCCGGTACTGGTAGTACGACTCTCTGAGGTACGGCAGGGCCTCGTCGAGGCGCCCCAGGTCGCGCAGGCAGACGCCGAGGCTCTGCGTGTAGTCCGCGCGAACCTTCGACTTCGCGTTGTCTCCCTCGTTGATCGAGTGGATCGCCTTCCTGAAGTACTCCGCGGCGGTGGCAAAGTCGCCCGCGGTCCAGGCGCCGCTCGCGAGCTGGCTGTAGGCCGACGCCCGTTGTGAGTGGAGCTTGTTGGCGTCGGGTCCGTACAGCTCAACTGTCGAGTCCAGAAAGTCCTGCGCGTACCGGGTGGCCAGGTCGGGCTGGCCCGCGGACAGCAGCAGACTCCAGGGGGGCGCGTGCAGGGTCCACCGGTGCGCATCCTTCACGTACAGGGCCAGGCATTCCCGGTACAACGCCTCGTCGCCCTCGAGCAGGGCGATGCTCGCGAGCTGCCCGTGCAGCCGGCCGTAGAGCGACGGCGTGGACGGATCAGCCGCCCGGTCCCGGATTTTCTCGATGCGCCCGAGGAGGAACCGGCGGGCAACTTCGGTCTCTCCCAGGCTGGCGGCGATCAGTGTGGGGAGCGAGAGGGGCGTGCCATTCCGCTGGTTCATCTCCAGCATCAGATCGAATGACCGGGCGGCACGCTCGTGATCGCCCATACGGATGAGCGCCAGCATCCGAGCGTTGTGCGCGTGGGTCAGCTTGACCTCGGTGTCACGCTCGGGAGCCCCGGTGAGTTCTTCGATCGCTCGGTCGGCGTGCGCGAGCAACTCCGGCCACCGGAAGCTCCGGATGTAGAACCCGAACGACTCGCGCATGTGACGGACGCTGATCCGGCGGAACTCGCCGGGCGTGTTCAGCTCCAGCAGATCCTCGACCAGGCGGGGCGAGCCGAATCCGTCGAGCTGGCGTGCATGGACCAACGCCGCCACCCCGTCGGTCGGTTCGGTCCGGTCGGCGTCCGTGTCGATGAGTCGGAGCAGGGCCGCGCTGCCCGTGAACGTGGCCCCGGTTACCACGATCGCCAGTGTTCGCCGGCGACGGCGAATCGTCTCGAGCGCCATCCGATGGAGTCGTGGCAGGGTCACGGGCTCTCGGGTCGGATGCCCCCCCGCCTCGATCTCCTTGAGGTCCGCCACCAATCGCTCGGCCGAGGGGTACCGGTCCGCGGGGGCCTGGCGGAGCAGACGCCGGACTGTGCGGTCCAGCTCCGGCCAAGGCCAGACCGACGACCGGTTCAACGGCCCGATCGACGCGTTCCGGACCACTCCCACGGCCCCTCCGGGCGAGTGGCCCTGAAGCTCGTACGGGCGGCGCCCCGAGAACGTCTCGTACATCATCATGCCCAAGGCGTACAGGTCTGACCGACCGTCCACCGGACTCCGCACCACGCCGAGTTGCTCGGGACTCATGTACTGGAGCGTTCCCGCCCAGTGCGACACCGATCGCGGGTCGGTCACCGGGTCGTCCGGGTTGGTTCGGGCGAGCCCGAAATCGATGATGCAGGGCGTGGAATCGGCGCGGACCAGGATGTTGCCCGGCTTCAGGTCGCCGTGCACCACCCCGCTCGCGTGGATGCTCGCCAACCCCTCCGCGATCCTGCGGAACAGGCGCATCCGTTCCTCGAGCGTCATGCGGAGGGTGGCCCGGGCCAGCGGCTCTCCCGCCACAAGCTCAAGCACCAGGTAGGGTTGGGGGCCGAACCCCAGATCCGCGTGTCCGTGATCGAACATCCGGGCGACGTACGGGTGCGCGCACCGTTTGAGCGAGTGGGCCTCCTGCATGAACCGCTCGACCATGGCGCCGGCGTGCAACGCCGGGTGCAGAATTTTCAACGCCGCCCGACCCGCCTCGGGGTGCTCCACCTCGAACACCACGCCCATGCCCCCGTCGCCGAGCCGACGCACCACGGGATACCCCGCGATCGACTCCGGCCCGCGCGACGCCTCCGGGCTCGCCCAGGCGGACCGGGCCAGTGATCGGGCGGCGGTCACCACGAACGCGTCCGAGTTCGCGTCGCCCTCGGCGCCGTCGTCATGCGCCAGCAAGCGGATCAACTCGGCGCGGAGTTCGGGCGCCCCGCTCGTCAGCTCATCGAGCAACGCCGGGCGCAGCTCCAACGGGGTCTGGACCAGGCGGACGAACAGCTCCCGCTTGTCCCCCCGGGCGTTCACTCATCACCCCACAGTCTCGCTCGCAGAAACGATCGCGCGAACCGCCAGTCGAGCTGCACGGTCCGCTCCGAGACGTCCAGCACCGCCACGATCTGCGCCGGCGACATCCCCGCGAAAAGGCGGTACTCCGCCCCGCGCGCCGAACGCGGGTGCTCGCGGGCGAGCTCGCAGAGCGCATCATCCAGTTCGAGCACGGAGACCTGTGGGTGCTCGTCCTTGGCCAGCCCCTCGATCGAGACGCGGCACACCTCCGGTCGGCGAGACCGACGACGCGCATGGTCCACCAGCACCCGGCGCATGGCCTGCGCCGCGGCCGCGAAGAAGTACGCCCGCCCCCGCTCCGTGTCCGGGGCGGACCGGCGCAGGGCGAGGTACGCCTCGTGAACAACCGCGGTGGGCGAGAGCGTGTGATCCGTCGGCTCGCGGAACCACCAGCTCCCCGCCAGAGCGCGAAGCTGGGGGTAGATCGCTTCCAACCCTTCGTTGACACTGTCCGCCTGCGACCCGTTATCGCGTGGGCGTGCGTCCTGCACAATCTCGACTTTGCACTTTCCGGGCATTGAGGATACCGACCTCCAATGGCATTCCCCCCCCGGCAGGCCTCGCATCCTTGCCCATACGTTCGGGATGAAAGCAGGTTACGAGCGTTCGTCTCAAGGTACCCGACACCCGAACAGAAGAAAACCCATCATCTCCCGGACTGGCCCGGAAGGGGGGCTGTGCAGCCAGGCCGGAGGGAAGAGCCGAGCCGCAACGGGTGCACCCGACCGGCGCCGCTTCAGCCACGCACTTCCCGCCGCAACGCTGCGAGGAGTGGCTTTGCCCGCCGCGGCGGCGAGAAGCTCGACCCATGGCCGAGGACGTGCGGGAGCGGATCCCCCGGACGGCGGAAGCCGCGGCTGGCGACGACGCCCAGAGCGCCGAGGAGGTGCGGCCGCACCTCGATGAAGAACTCCTCCTCCTTGCCCGCCGCCGGATGTCCGGCCTCCCACCGGGAAGCACGCTCCAGCCAATGGGCGTGGTCCACGAGGCGTACCTTCGCCTGGCCTTGGGCGTGGGGAGATGCACGGGGCGCGCGCGTTTCCTTGGCGCTGCGGCGCGGGCGATGCGGAACACCCTTATCGATCGGGCGAGGGCCAAGGGGCCTCGCGAGCGGGGGGCGCCACAGGGAGGCGTGCGGTGACGCCCTTACGCTCCGGTACGCCGGGTTGGGCGGCCGAGGCGCTGCTCGGCGCGGACGCCCGCGGGGAAGAGGATGTTGTTCTCTTTGTGAATGTGGACGTGCGTATCCCGTTCGAGCTGGTCGAGGAGTCGATAGCACGCCTTCCATGTGGAGCAGGCGTCGCTCGGCGGCGTGAGGTCGTCGGTGAGCGTGTGGATGCGGGCAAAGGATTCGCCGACGTCGTCGTGGTCATGGATCATGCAGTCGATGGGGCGGCGGACGCTCCACGGGGGGCCGCTGGTGATCTCGGACCGGCGCTCGAGCCGCCGGAGCCAGGGGAAGAGCACGCGTTCCTCGCGAATGAAGTGGTCGTGCATATCGTCGGTCAGGGCGTCGCACTCGCGCTGAAGCTCCAGGAGGCGTGGGTCATCGTCGGCGTGCGCTTTGACGCACTTTGTGATGAGCGTCTTCAGCCGCTCAAGAGCGTCTCTCGCGTAGGCGTGGTGCTTCTGCTCGATGTGGTCGGCGAGGTCGGTCATGGTCATCGCGGTGTAATCGACGCGATCGTCGGCGTCGTCGGCTTCCGAGGGGTGCTCGGAGAGCAGCCTGACGACCTCGTCCAGATCGTGGTCGGTGCGTCTGACCGATTCCGCCAGTGATCGGTTGCCGCCGCAGCAGTAGTCGATGCGGAGACGCTCGAGTTCGGGAATCAGGTCGGGGTATTTCGCGGCGATCTGGCCGACCGTCATCTGCTCGTGGATCTCACGGTGCATTGGGGGTCTCCTTCTCGGCGTCGGGGGATCCAATTGTCGTCGTGTCGTTGCGCGCGCCCGACGCGCCGAGGCGCGCCCAGGCCTCGTCGAATGTCACGATCTCTCCATCGAACTCGGCGCCCGCGGCGCGGGCCTCGTCCGCCGAGGCGAAGGCGGCGACCTGCGAGCCCATCGGCGTTCTCAGGGCGGGTGAGATCAGGAACCGGGCCTGCTCGGTCCGGATCCACTCGCTCGACGCGTGGCTGTGTGACCAGCGGGCGACCACGCCGAGGTCCGGGTGCTCGATCTGGTGGTTCACCTGGCAGTTGAAGTCATCAAAGAGGCGAGCCTCCGGGCCCCGGGCGCCATCGACGATGGTCGCGGTTGCCCAACGCTCGTCGCTGATGATCATGTTGCACTGGTCGCAGAGTGAGTCACCGATCCGGACCGCGGGTGGCGCGTCGGGGGCCTGGCGGTCACAGCCGGCCAGGGACAGGGCGCCGAGGGCCGCGATGGATGCGAGCCGTACCGAGTTCATACCGATCCCCTCCGTGCAAAGAGCAGCACCGCCAGACCCAGCGGGGCGAGCACCCAGGCCAGCAGGGAGGAGGCGAGCACCCACGGGAGGGCGTCGCCCAGTGTCTGAGAGGCGTAGGCGCCGACGGGGCCGAGCACGTCCAGCGACGCGTTCATGTTGACGATGACGGCCATCTTGAACGACTGGAGCGGGTTCACCGCAGCCAGGCCGAAGATCTCCTGGACGCGGAGCTTGAAGAGGACCGAGCTGGCCATCAGCCCGAGATCGCTCACAAAGACAAGCGTGAGCCAGACGAAGAGCGCGATCCCGGTGGCGACGGAGGTGCGCCGGGAGATCACGGAGATGAGCATCCCAACGCTGAGCATGGCGATGGCGAGGAAGGCGGTGAAGATGATGAGCATCACGAAGGACCGGAGCCCGACGCCACCGGCCCGCCAGGCGAGCACACCGGCGCTGATGCCGAAGCCGATGCAGAGCGAGCAGATGAGCGCGGCGCAGAGGCCGAGGTACTTGCCGATCAGGATCTGTGTCCGCGAGACCGGCTGCGCAAGCATGTAGAGCAGCGTGCCCCGCTCACGCTCGCCCGCGATCGAGCCGGCGCCGGCGGTCAGAGCCATCAGCGGCGTCACGAGCATGATGAGGTTCAGCAGACCCGCGGCGGTGCGCCCGAACCCGGCAAAGCCGTGAGAGCCGACGCCGCTCAGCGAGAGAAACGAGACCCCGACCGCGAGCACGGTGAACGCGAGGGTGTAGAGCAGGAACCACTTGCTGGCCAGCGCGTCGCGGAACTCGCGGCGTGAGAACCGGGCGATGCCGCCGATGAGGGTCGGTGGCGTCGGCGTGCGGAGGGTGGTGGGTTGCGTGGTCGCGGCGCTCATGCGGAGGCCTCCGGGATGCGGACATCGTCGAGCACTTCGATGTCTCGGACCTCGATGCGGTGACGGGCGAGGGTGATGATCGGCTCCGCCTTCCGGTCTCGCGGCACCGCGACGCAGAGGCCCTGCCCGTTGAGGTGGACGGCGTGACCGGCCTGACGCAACGCGTCGGCCGCTTCGGTCTCGCTGGCCATGTTCAGGTAGAGGCGGACGACCTGGACCGCCTGATCCGTTGGCCAGAGTTCGGCGGGGGTCGTATCGCGTTCCAGGCGTCCCCGCTCCATGACCAGGACCCGGTCGGCCAGCGAGATGACCTCGTCGGGGCGGTGCGAGGCGAAGAGCAGGGTCTTTCCCGCCTCGCGGAGGCGACGGAGCGTGACAACCACTTCTCCCCGACCCGCTGCGTCGAGGTTTGAGGTGGGCTCATCGAGGATGATCAGGGGCGGGTCGCCCAGCATGGCGACGGCGAGGGCCAGGCGTTGCTTCATGCCTCCGGAGAGATCCCGGACCCGCTTGCGCTCGTGCCCGGTCAGCCCGACCGTCGCGAGCGAACGGGCGGCCTGCTCGCGATCGACCCTGCGCAGGCGTGCAAAGAACATCATGGCGGACCCGAGCCGGGCGTCGTCGTGGAACGCGAGTTCCTGTGGGACATACCCGACCAGGGCCCTGGCGTGCCTGCCGCGCCGTTGGACATTGACGCCGCCGATCGACGCCTTGCCCTTGTGGCGGATGACGCCGAGGAGGCATCGGATGAGCGTGGTCTTGCCCGCGCCGTTGCTGCCCCAGAGCGCGAGGGATCCGCCGCGGGCGAGGTGAAACGAGACGTCGGAGACGGCGTTGACGGAGCCGAACCGCTTGGTGACGTGGGTCGCCCGGATCATGAAGGATCTCCTGCAGAGCCCGCCGGGAGTCCCGGCTCGGCGACCATCACGCCGACGACGCCGGCGACGAGGACAAGCAGCGTGGCGCCGAGAACGGCCATCGCGCCGGATCGGGTCCCGCTCGGCGCCATCGCGAGTTCAATCTCGGGAGGGGTGGCGAGCGGCGAGGGATCGATCAGTGTCGATTGGGGGCGCAGCTCGGGCAGTGCCCGGGAGGTGAAGTCGATCGCCTGCTGGGCGGGGCTGTGCACGAAGAGACGCAGGTTGGGTTCGTCCGCGAGCATCGCGCTGAAGAGGCTCTGCGGCTCGTAGGCGACATCGCCGATCCCATCGGCGTCGAGATCGAACCCCGCGTAGTCCGACCAGTAGTTGCCCACACCATCCCGCGCAAAGGTGTTGCTTGTCAGCCGCCCGCGTCCGTGCGTGGCGGCGGGTTCCTCGTTCTCGATGAAGGCGTTGCGGGTGAAGACGTTGTCGTGGGTGTTGGGAGTGGCGAGCAGGCCGATCTCGTTGAAGGCGACCATGTTCGCCTCGAAGAGCCCCGGCGAGCCGACCGAGGAGGGGCTGTTGTCCAGGTAGGCGCCGACACGATTGGCGAGCAGCGCGTTGCCGATGATGGCGATGTCGTCGCAGTCCTTGAGCCCGATGCCGTACCCGCTGGCGCCCCGGTTGTTCCGCATCCGGTTGCCCCGGAGCGTGATCCCGTTGCTGTACATGAGGTAGACCCCCACGGAGTTGCCGCTGAGATCGTTCTCCTCAAGCACGGATCCGTGGCTGTACATGAAGTGCAGCCCGTACCGGCTCTCGGTGACGGTGTTCCGGCGAATGCGCAGATCTTCGGAGTACCAGAAGACCATGTCCCGTGAGCCGCGAACGACGTTGTCCTCAATAAGGCAGCCGTGGCTCCACCAGAGGCGGATGCCGTCACCGCGTCTCCCCGGCTCAAGGGCCTTGCAGGCGATCGTGTTGCCGCGGATGATCGCGTTGGGCGCCTCTCGGAGGTCGATCCCAAAGAGCGTTTCCTGGATGGTGTTGGACTCGATGACCGCGTTGGCGGCAAAGACGCGGATGGCGCTGGGCTCACCCATCACATTCTCGCCCGAGTTGCGGATGGTGCAGCCGCGGATGGTCACCCCGTCGGCGAGCACGTCGATCACTGTCCCTTCCCCGAGGCCGTCGAAGACGACGCCAGCGCCGCCGTCGAGCACGACGGGCTTGCGAATGACCAGGTTCCCCTCGTAGATCCCGGGCGGGGGGCTGAGCAGCGCGCCGGGCAACGCGTCGAGGATCATCTGGTTGATGACCTCCACCGGGCGCCGATCGGTGGGCGGCCCAGCGTGCGCCACGGCGGTGGACATGGCGAGCGTCAGGGTCAGCATGATGCGGGGTGTGCGACGCACTCGCGAACTCCTGTTCACACGCTCGAGGGGCTCGGCGGCGAGACCCTCTGCTGCCTGATGAGCGGGAGATACGCCCGCCGATGGAAGAACAGGGCCAGGACCAGCACCACGGAAGCGACGCAAGCGAGAATGAGGCCGACGCCGGGGGTCGCGATCGTGACGAACTGGCCGATCCCACCCCGCCCCATCGCCGTGGGGATGAAGGGTTTGACCGCGTTGGAGAGGGGCGCCTCGGGATCGAGGTTCAGGCCGAAGTGCTTCATCCAGAGGTGCAGATCCAGCAGGAAGACGGCCGGGAAGAAGACCACCGGCGCGACCAGCAGAGCCGCCCAGCGGGTATGGACGAACGCCGCCAGCTCGAGCATCACAACGAAGGCGATCATGACGAAGACGCCGACGTTGCGTTCGATCTGCGCAGCCTCGTAGAGCGAGCGCATCCCGATGTAGTGGTTGAGCCCGTCGATCTCGGCGACATCGCCCGTGAGCGAGTTCAGGTGCGCGGTCATGTGCAGGCCGTCGGGGTACTGCGGCGCCTGGAGTTCCATGTGCCAGTACGGGAGGAAGAGGGAGACGAGGAGCAGAATCCGCGCAACGAGCAGCAGGAACCCGGGGGCGCCGTAGCGGATCGAGTGCTTGGAGGCGTCGGATGGATCGACGCGTGGACCGAGGATCCGATCGACCAGAGAAGCCATGCCCAGTCCTTTCATCATGGTGCGTGACGCGGTGCAAGCCGCGGGGAGCGCTCTCGCGCACCCCGTGGGGCGTGGTTATTCAGGCTCGACCATGAGGTAGCCCATCATCTCGAGATGGAGCGCCGAGCAGAACTCAGAGCAGTAGAAGGGGAAGGTGCCCGGCGTGTCGGCGACGAACTTGATCGTCACCGATTCGCCGGGTTCAAGGGAGGCGGTGATGTTGTACACCGGGACCGCGAAGCCGTGCGTGGCGTCCACGGCCCGCTCGGTGTTGGTGATGTGCCAGCGGACGACGTCGCCCTGCTTGAGGTAGATGTGCTCGGGGTTGAAGTGGCTCCGGATCGCCGTCATGTAGATATCAACCGTGCCGTCCTCGTTGCGCTGGACACGCTCCATCTTGGGCTTGGGCGCCATGGGGTTGATGTTCTGCGCGTGCGGGTCCCAGCCGACCTGGGGATAGGTCGTCCAGGGATCGAGCTTGTCCGCTTTGACGATCTGGGCGTAGTGCGGCTCGCCGACGCCCATGGGCATGTCGTAGATCACCGGCGCCCGGGCGCCCTGCTCGGAGATGTCGATCAGCTGGAGGTTCTGCGGGAGCAGCGGCCCGGTCGGGTAGAACCGGTCAACCGACCACTTGTTGAGCGAGACGAGGTACTTGCCGTCGGGGCTGACGGTGTCGCCCTCGGCCGCGGCGATGTGCCCCACGTTGTAGTGCACCGGGGTCTTGTGGACCAGGGTCCAGTCCGGCTCAGGGGTGGCGGATCCGTACGACCCGCCGAGTGTCCACCGAGCGACCGCGGAGTCGAGGTAGAGCGAGGTGTACGCGTACCCGTCCGGCCCGAACTGCGTGTGCAGGGGGCCGAGCCCCACCTCGATGCGGGCCTCGACCACGCTGTCGAAGTCCAGGATCGGCACGCCGTACTCGTCCTGGCCGGAGAAGGTCTTGTTCGCGATCGCCTTCTTGATCTTGTCCATCGAGTAGATGGTCACGTGCGGATCAAGCTTGCCCGAAACCACGATGAAGTCACCCTTGGGCGCCACGTCCACGCCGTGCGGGCTCCGGGGCTCCGGCGTGACGTGGAGCAGACCCTCGGAAAGCGCGGTCTCAAGGGTGATGACGGGGAACCCCTCGATCTGCTCCACCTTCCCCGCCTTGTACACCTGCTCGGCCTTTCTCCAATCGATGATGTGGAGGAAGTCGGTCGCGTTGCGGCTGGCGCCCGCCTCGAAGGGGGGCTTCTTATCCTGGATCCCGCCGGTCGCGAGTTCGGTGTTCAGGGAGTTCATGAAGAAGTACCCGTCGCTGGCGAGCTTGCCCGCATCGGAGAGGTCCTGCCAGTACGGGGGAAGCTCGATCGCGAAGGACTGCTCGGGATCAATGCGTCCGCGCTTGCGGTTGAACTTCCAGAGCGTGACCGATCCCTTGTACTTCTCCTTGTACTCGGAGATGGGGGCGTACTCAGATCCCCAGGGCGCCGCGTACTGCCCCCCCTCGATGATGTACTCGGTGTTCGGCGTGACGAAGGTTCCCCCGTGATCGCTCAGCGTCAACGGGTTCTTGACGATCTGCTTCGTCTCCCAGTCTCGCAGATCGATGACCGCGACACGCGCATTGATCTTGTCGTTGATGAACAGGAACTGGCCGTCGTAGTCACCTTCGGTCTCGGAGAGCGCGGGGTGGTGCGTGTCGCCCCACAGATTCGACTTGCCCTTGGGAAAGCCCGCCTCGATGATCTCGTTTCCCACCCCGTAGCCCCACCCCTGCCAGGGCTCGGGCGTGAAAACCGCGATCGACCGGAGCAGCCGCATGCTCGGAAGGCCGACGACAAAGATCTGCCCCGCGTGCCCGCCGGAAGCGAACATCAGGTACTCGTCCTTCTCGCCACTCGGCAGATAGGTCTTCGCCGCGGCGAGCAGGTCCGCGGTGCTCAGGCCGCGCTCCTTCGCGACCGACTCGACGTCCCGCATCGACTGGGCGTTCGCCGACACGGCGGCGCCCGAGAGCGTGAGGCCGGCGCCGATCAACGACAGCCGTCTCAGCATGTGTGTGCCCGATTTCATGGTGTTGCCCTTTCTGTTGCACGCAGGTGCGGCATGGCCTGTCAAGCTCGATGTGCGTGGATCGCGCCGTTCACGAACCCGTCACCTCGCTCTGAACGGCCCGGATGTAATCAACGATGGTCTGAAGCTGATCCTCCGAGATCGCGGGGTTGCCCCCCTTCGGTGGCATGTCGAGCCCGGTGGTGTTGCTCTCGTCCCAGCTCGAACGCCCCGTCTTGATGAAGGTGATCAGGTCCTTGTCGCTCATGCCGCGGACGAACCCGCTGGTCGTGAGCGGGAGGCCAAGGCCTTCCAGCCCCTCGGCGCCCTGGCCATGACACGCGGCGCACGAGCTGATGAACAGGTCGTACCCCGGGTGCTCCGTGAGTTCGATGGCGCCGACCAGGGCGCTCCCCTCCTCACCCTGTGCCGGCTCCCATGCCTCCGTTGAGGCGAACGGGGCGCCCTCTTCCTGAAGCGACCGCAGGTACGACACGACCGCGTGGAGTTTGTTGTCGGGAATGCCCTGCGCTCCGCGCGGGGGCATGAGCACCCCGGACGTGTTGAGCGGATCGCCGATGGGGCGCCCCTCGACCAGAAGTCGGAAGAGTTCATCATCGCTCACCGATTGGACGTACGCGCTGTTCTTGAGCGGCTTGCCAAGTCCCTTGACGCCCTCGGCGCCCGGCCCGTGACAGACCGCGCAGCTCGACGCGTACGTGCTCTGGCCAAGCCCCACCAGACTCAGCGACGCGCCGCCCGGGGAAGTGGTGTGCGCGATGCTGCTCATCTGGCCCGCGGCGCCGGCCCCCGCTCCGGGGCTCGGCCGAAACAGGACGATGGTCCCGATGATCAGCGGCGCCGTGAGCGTGAAGAGCACCGCGCTCACCAGTGCGGGCCACATGTAGGGGTCGGGGTTGGGCGTGGGAGTCGGGGCGCCTAATCGTGATGCGCGGCCGTCGGATGGCATGGCTGTGTCTCCTCGCGTCGCGGATCCAAAAGAATCAAAGTGGATCCACAAAGACACAATCAGGTTAGGCCAGGGCTGGAAAGTGGTCAAGCCACTCCATTTTGGGAAACCGCGTGAGCGTTACTTCTCGCCCCGGTCGATCGAGACCGAAATCGGCAGGCGGCCCTTCGCATCGCAGAGCGGGCGGACCCCCCCGGAGCCATCGAGCAGGTCCTCGATCGTGGTCGACGCGAAGGTCCGTTCGGCTCGGGCCAGTTCATCGTCCAGCAGGCGGTGCAAGGAGCACAGGCTCGTGTGCCCCTTGATGCCGAGCGGGCAGCGTGTAATGCGGGGAATCTCGGTCTCCGAGGCCCGGAGCACATCGAGCACACTGATCGCCGACGGGACTTTGGCCAGGGCAAAGCCTCCGTTTGCTCCTCTGCGAGCCGTCAGGATGCCCTGTCGCGCGAGCATCCGGAGGATCTTCTGCAGAAACCCAACCGGAACACGAACGGCCTCGGAGATTTCTTGTGCGGAGGCAGGCGTGTCGTCGGCGCGGATCGCCAGAAACACCGCCGCTCGCAGAGCATACTCAGAGGTCTGCGAGATCATGCCAGCGGGCTCCACAAACCAGACAAAGTGCATCCAGGAATGCACTATGGGCTCTCCCGGCTCAGGAGTCAAGTGAACGGCACGAGTCGCAGTGTCCTCCGACCCTCCCGCGGCTCCGTCGATCCGGGTGCGGGGACCGGGTCCAGCGTCGCGCGTGAGGAGGGGGCGGGCGGAGCCGGCGTGGATCAGGAGGCCCAAACGTCACTTCGCATTTCCCCGACGCCGCAACGGCCCGATCGTCCCAACGCCCTTCCCCGTCCGCGAGCAGTCCGCCCCTCCAAGACAACGGCGGATGTGCCCAGTATCCGGGGACATCCGCCGGTGAACTTCGTCAGAATGCGGAGGGGGGAGCGGTGGGCGATCCCAGATATGTTGAACAGTCTCTCACGCCGCTGCCGGGCGGCGTTTGTCATTCGTGGTGGTGAGAGTTGGTCAGCGGATGGGGCTGGGCGCCCTCCGATCTCCCCTCTCTGGGGTGGGCCAGGAGTTTGTGCGCCCCCTCAGCGGTGTCCGATGGGTCCTAGGACACATGGCGCCAACTCGCACTAAAGTGCTTGAGGTGAGGTGGTTATCGATGTCTGGCCGCACCACGGACGAGCATCCGTTCCACTCGGCCGACACCGGTGAGTGGCTCCGCGCCGACGAGCTGGTGGTGGGGGACCGCCTGTCAGCGATCAGAGGCGACGCGACGCTGCTGGCGATTACCTACAGCGCGCAGCGCGTGCCGGTGTACAATCTGTCGATCCCCGGCTCACCGACGTACTTCGTCGGTGATGGCGGGGTGTGGGTGCATAACTGCACACCACCCAGCCCCAAACTGCTAAATGGAGGTAGGGCCGATAGACTTGCCAAAAAGCATGGGTATGAAGGAGCGGAAGACCTTAAGGAGGGCTATGTGGATGGACCAGTCTCGCACTGGGACATGTACACGGACAACCAGACTGGCACAATTTGGCTCGGTAAGAAAGACGGTAGTTCGTGGATTAACACGGAGCTCAAGAAGTAGGTAGGTAATTGATGCGCTGCAGTGTGACTCTCCTGTATCGAGGTGTTTGCGAAGAGTCATTTCCACGTGATCTCTTTCCCGACGTTGAACTGCGGAGTACACACAGGAGAACCGTCAAGAGAAGTGACCGACAGCCTGATGGTGAATGGGCCGAACGAACCTGCGACTTACCTGAGGGCATTCGTTTGTTTTGGCGTGCAACGGCGCCTGATCCATCTGTGTTCGTGGAGCATGTCCTTTCTCGCATACAAGGCTGTTCGGCCGAACTCAGGTCGGCAACTGTGAGTGCCAGTTCCCGCCGCCTGCGGATCGTCATTGACAAGCTGGATACGGACTGGGCTGGCGTGGCCGTCACGTCCAGATGGTTAAACTTGCTGCATGAACTTTGCTTAGATGTCGAGGTCATTGTTAAGTACTTCGACGAGAGTGAATAGGCTAAGCAGATTTGTTTTTTTGCCCATCGATTCAAGCCTTGTGCGGTACGCAATGACTTTGTGGCGATTGGTCTGTTGTTGCAGCTTAGTGATAAGACTACCACGCTTGCTATCAACGTCGTGATTCGCGCTGAAGCGATCGGCAGTCGTCATTTGTTCCAAGTGAATCGCAAGACAGTTTTGCCACCGGGTTTAGATTGCGGATGGGGGGACCCGTGCGGCTGCTTCACGGCAATGGCGTTGGGTGTGGACACCGGCGGGTGCCGTGCCGATCGTGGAGATCGACCAAGGGCCTGAGGTCTTCGCAAAGCCGGAGGACGGGGCGCCGACGGACCTGTCGGGCTCATCGCTCGGCGAGAAGATCGTTATCGGTGAGGCGTCGCTGGCGCTGCTGACGGTCAAGCACGCCGACGGCTGGATCGAGGAGCGGTGGGCGATCCCAGATATGTCGAACAGCCTCTCGCGCCGCTGCCGGGCGGCGTTTGTCATTCGTGGTGGTGGGGGTTGGTCAGCGGATGGGGCTGGGCGCCCTCCGATCTCCCCTCTCTGGGGTGGGCCAGGAGTTTGTGCGCCCCCTCAGCGGTGTCCGATGTGTCCTAGGACACATGACGCCAATTCGCACTAAAGTGCTTGAGGTGAGGTGGTTATCGATGTCTGGCCGCGGAGAACCGGACATCGATCCTGGGGAGGCTTGGCGATGAACCCGGAGCGGTCGGTGTGGGCGGTGGCGGACGGGGTCGCGACCCTGTTCATGGGCGCGGCGATGACCGCGCGGAGCCGGATGCTGGAGCACGCCTCGCCGCTGATCCGGCTGCTGGCCCAGCGGGACGCCCTCCACCACGACGCCTCTTTGCTCGAGCGGGAACTGGCCATCTTCCGAGCACAACGCCAGCGGAAACCGGCCCATCAGCGGCCGCACTACTCGCCCGCCGAGCGATCTCAGATCTTGGAGGTGGTGAAGCTCCGCGGCTGGTCGGCGAAGGAGGCCGGGAGTCGGTTCGTTGTGCATCCCAACACCATCCGGAACTGGGAGAAGGCGGTCGATGACAAGCTTCGATCCGTGCGCCTGCTTGGAGGGCCGCCGTGGAACCGATTGCACGACGGGGTCCGGCGCCTGGTGCACGAGATCCGAGAGGCGTTCCCGGAGCCTGAGTTTGGGACGCGGATATCCTGCGCGCCGGCATCGGGATCAGCAGGACATCGATCAGAAGAGTGCTGCAGGAAGAGCCACCGAAGCCGGCGAAGCAACATCCTCCAGCGAGAGTGACGCGGGCCCCGGATCACGTGCGCCATCCGACCAAGCCAAACCAGGTCTGGCACCTGGACATGACCGAGATCCAGATACTGTGGAAGAAGGTCGAGGTCGCGGCGATCGTCGATGGCTTCAGCAGGAAGATCGTTGCGATGAAGGCATTTGGCAGAAGGCCGACGTCTGACGACCTGTCTGCGCTGATCGGGGCATCGATCGAGAGCGGTGGGGCGGAGCCACGATTCTTGATCACCGATCATGGCAGCCAGTTCCGATCTCGCTTTCACGGCAGCATCGGCACCCTCGGTGTGACACACATCCGTTGCCAGGTCCGGACTTGGCAGCTCAACGCCAAGGTGGAGCGGGTGTTCCGAGATGTGAAGGACTGGGCGAGACGATCGGCGATGCCGCTGAGTGTCGGCGCTGTTCAGCATCGTCTCGATGCCTACCGATGTTGGCACAACCGATTCCGCCCTCATACGGCTCATGGTATCTTGACGCCCGTTGAAGCGGAGCTCGGCGCTCCGGCAAGTGAAACCATGATTTACAGGCAGAGAGGAGGTGTTGAACCCAGAATCAGGCTGCACAGGCGGTGTGTCCGGGGCGATCCGAGGCTGGCGTATCCGGTCATCCAGGTCACGGAACACCGCCCCCAAGCCGCTTAGGGCAGGGCACAAACTCCTGGCCCACCCCGGTTGAGGGAGGCTGGGAGCGAGAGAGGCTGCGGAGGCGGCGACATCTGATTCGAAGCCGTGGTGAACGGTGAGGCCGATCGCCTTGTGTTCTCCTTGTTGCACATCGGGCTCGCCCGCTACTCAGGCTCTCAAAGGGGTTCCAAACATATCGTCGGGCACTCATACCTTGAGGTCCGGAATAGGCGACTACGCACGCGGTCGAAACTCCAAGTCGCGGAATGTGCCCCCACCCCCACCCCACACATGCAGCCCCACACGATCGCCGTCAGGTTGTGCATCGACCTCCTGAAGCGTTTGCCCGTTCACGATCAGCCGGGTGAGACGTGGGCCCCAATCGACCTCCATCGTGATGCTCTCGCCGGCCCGAGGTATCACCGGACCCGGGAAACTCCGCCACCGCCCCGGCTCCTCGGGCGCGTCGGGCGCTTTCGCACCCTTGATCCACACATACTTGTCCTCATACAGCAGAAACTGAGATTCTCCGGGGGAGCCGTAGGTCAATCCGAGCCGCCCACGGTCGTTGCTTGGTGTCACGGTGGCGCGGAATCGCCCGTACCCCATCGCCCGTGCCGACACGAGCGACTTGAACTCGCCATCCTCGCGTGCCACGATCGCGCCGTTCTCAACCCGCCAAGACTCGAAGGTCCACGGATTGACGATCTCCCACCCTTGAAGTGAAGTCCCGTCGAACAACGGCATCCAAGCCTGCTGAATGCTCGATGCCTTCTTCCACCGCCCAATCGCCCAGGGGGCAAACCCGAACGCCGCCACGGCACTGACACCGCCAAGCGTCAATACGGCCCGCCGCCTGCTCCAAGATCTGGCGCTTTCAATCTCCGAGCGTGTCCGCTCGATTGCCTCGATGAACTCCTCGGCTGACTGAAACCGGGCATCGGGATCCGGATCACATGCCTTTGTGATCAGCCGGTTGAGCAGCTTCGTCTCGCGCTGCCGCTCGGGTGTCAGCAGCTCGGCGGGCAGCGTTGGGAACGACCGAGCCGGCAGCCCGGTCACCATGCAGTAGAGCACGCGTCCGAGCGCGTACAGGTCCGCTCGCCGATCGATCGGCCCCCAAGGCGGGATGAAGTCCGGCGTACCGACCGCCGTCATCTCGGTCCGTTCCTCGGCGAGCAGCCCGATGTCCCCAAGCTTCCACACACCACCGACGCTCAGGATGTTCGACGGCTTGACATCGCGGTGAACAACGCCGGCATCGTGGATTGCGCCGAGCGCCCGCGCCAGCCGCTCGGAGATCTCAAGCGACTCGCGCGTCCCAAGCCGCCCCCGTGTCTCGATCGCCCGGGCCAGCGTCCTTGGAACCAGTGAATCTGCTTCCAGGTCGGCGAGCTCCATGACATAGTGCAGCCCATCAGCATCGACCGCCACATGCCGCACCGCGATGAGTGCGTCATGCCCATCGAGCCGTTCGCCGAGGATCTTTAACGCTGCCAGCTCACGTCGATGCACGCCGCCGCCCGACCCAAGTGAGGCGATGTGCTTCAATGCGACTTTGCGGTTCGCGCCGTCCTCGGCGAGATACACCACGCCGACCGCGCCGCGACCGATCTCGCGAAGGCGGCTAAGGCCAACGGATCTCGCCAGCAGTTCAGAGCGAACTTGGGAGAGAGCCGGCCTCATGTGCTAATTATAGATGGACGGCACTCATCCCAGAAAAACATAAGCCGAGAACAAAAGGCACACGCTCGAAAGACCCATGCCAATCATACTCATTACCCGCCCGGTAGACTTGCCTGACGACACGATCTTGGCATACGAAAACCCGGACAAGAGACCCGAACCGATTGACAGCAGCATGACGAGCAAAAACCCCGGTGGGGCTGCGTCACCATCGGCCGGGATCTGCTGGGCCATCATGACAACCAGCGTGACCAGCGACAGGATCAACCCAGGAGCTGCAACCCCTCGGCCAGAATCCGACCTAGATGACCTCGATCGGTGCCGATGAGTTGCGCAGCCACATGACGGGCACACGACCGCTCGCTCGTGGAGTTGATTGCCGCATTCCGTGCAGTGCATTCATTCACCTCTCTAAGTCCGCATTGATGTAGGCGCATCGCGATGATCTGTCCGTGATAACCGGGCAAGCGCTCGAACACGTTCGGGAAGTTGGATCTCAATACCCTTGGTAAGCAAGTGACTCAGCAAACCCAATCCAGAAGAACATAAAGAACAAGCTCGCCAGCAGAACGCCGATGCCGTGCCCGACGCTTCCCTTGACAAATAGATAGATCGAGCCGATGAAACCGCCGAGGGGGAACAGAAACCCAAGGACATAGCACGCCACTATTCGTCCAGGAGTGAGGTCTGCATCCGGACTCGTATGCGACTTGTGATTTCGCGTCGGACAACCACAACTCGGACAGATCACGGCACGGTCGAGTAGTTGGGTTCCGCAATCTGCACAGTACATCGTTCCTTGCCCTCGCATCGTGTTGATGACTCTCCTCGCTGGGAGAACGTCCGGGGTGGCATCTGCCTCAACCAAGCTGGCCGCCAACCCGTTCGTGCCGTAACCCTGCTCTTCTCTCGGTCGGGCGCCATCAAGTTCGTACGGTGTCCCGAGCAGTTCGCCCTTCTTGAAACGGTAGTCGCGTTCGTCGATAAGGCCCTCGTCCAACTGCTGCTTGAGTGCCTTGAGCTTCGCTGTATCCCCATCGTCGGTCTTCGTGACGGTGTGCGATCGGCGAATCGAATCAACGACATGCCCCGGGAAGAGTCCCTTGGCCTTCCATGCAGGCAGCCAAGCGTGTGTGTCGAGATCGCCGGTCTTGCGGATCGAGCAATGCGGGGTGAGATGCCCGTCTCGCACCATCGCGCGCAGGATGTCAGGCCCGAACGGCCCAGCAACCCGCCCCTTGGGAGTACGGATCTCGAACCTCGCTCCCTTGCCACCGAACTCCGCCGGGCGGAGCGAACGGACGACCAGCCCCTCGTCCGAAAGCGCATCACGCAACTCACGCTCCGACGCGGCTTCTCGGATGAGATACTCATCCTTTCCGGTATCACGACGGGCCACACTGGCGACAAATTTCGGCATGCAGCAGCACCTCTCTACGACCGGCGAACTCGCCGAGCGCCGAACCCAAGACATCCCGCCGCGGCGAGGCCCCCGAAGCCCGGGGCTGGAACGGTCTGCAGTCGGATATTGTCGAAGTACTGCCAGCCTGTCTCCTGTGCGCCGATGCTGACGTAGCGGATGTTGCCCGCCGTAGCGAAGTCAGCATCGAACATCACAGACCCGTGGGCAATGATGTCGCCGGTTACCGCATCCGACAGCGTGAGCGAAACCGCATGGGTGCCCGGATCATGCGAGATCGCGATGGTCGTCCAGTCGTCGGATGTGGAGTAATCCAGCGAGATCGTGAGCAGGTCAATGTCGTCCTCTCGAAGGACAATCGCGCTTGTGGTGTCTGTACGAGTCCATCGGACCGTCAGCGAGGGAACTGTGTCATTCGGTAGATTGGAGAGAAGCTGAAAATCGGCCTGATGCACACCATCCGCGCGATAATCAATGGCGTAGAAAAATTCCGACCACGCGAGGCCTGTCTCCGTCGCGATCCTGCGATGTCCACCATCGGTTCCGTGCATCGCGAGCGATGTGTTGGTTGGATCCAAGAGGTCCTGGACGAATGCGTCGGAACCGATGTCGTTCGAGACAAACCACACGGGATTGCTCGTGTAGTCTCCGTCCTCGAAGTCATCGATGACATCGGCGCGGGCACTTCCCAATGCACATCCCAAAAGCAATGCGACCGCCAGATGTTGAACGCCTGCTGTCATTGTGTGCTCCCTTCCCTCTCGCTCGCGATCACTGCTCTCGTCTGTCAACCAAATCAAAGTGTCTATTGTGCCGGCAATGCGGGCACACGCCCATCTTCCCTGCCGATGGCGATGAGCGTGTCTCGTGGTGCTGACGCCCGCGCATGCGGCACGTCCAGATGTGCAATATCCGCTTGAACATCAGCCCTTGCCTCCATGCGTTTCTCTCACTTGGGTGACCGACTTGGTCAACGCCGCCTCGATCTTGTTCTCCGTCGACAGCGACTCGGCATCACCTACCGCTTCGCGAAGCTGCGGAGCGAGCGTGAGATCGGCTCGGATCCTTTCAATTACCTCGGCAAGCGATGGATCTGATTCGCTCATCCGCCGAATCCGCTCGGAACGCGTTGCCGACAGATCGCCCTCGACATACCGAACAAGCTCGACTTCGGTGGGGTGCGTCACCATCACGCCTCCTCCCCCTCAATCCGCTCAACAACTTCTCGCGCGTGCCGGAGCACGCGGGCCTTGGCCTGATACACGCTGTCTACGCTCAGATCGAGAAACGCCGCGGCCCGCTTGGCCGTCCAGCCATCAAGCACCACGAGTTGAAACGCCTGATAGGTCCGCGGCTCGACCGCCCGTGCAGCCTCATCCAGGGCGAGCCGAAGCAGCGAACGCTGCCACTCCTGTTCCCAAGGCTCGTCCGGCGATTCGATATCGTCCCCATCGAGCAGCCGGCAAACCTGCGGCCCACGCTCCGCTCCGCGCACACGATCGATCAGTCGCCTTCGCACCATCGTGAACAGGAACGATCGAAAGCAACCCTTTGCGGGGTCGAGTTCAAACTCCGGCAGCACGCGAACCAATTCAGTAAGGATCTCTTGCGTGAAGTCTTCGGCATCGGCCGGGCTCAACCCCCTTCGCCGGGCGTAGCCGAACACGACTCGCCAGTACCGCCGGACGAGCTCGGCCCACGCGTCGGCCCCGCCGTCCCGACGGATGCGATCGAGCAGGGTTGTCGTTCCGGCTACAAGCATGGGCCTCCCTCACCATGGGGTTCGAGTCTCACAGCGAGATCTGACACCACGGCTCAGATTTCGTACACCACCACGGCGAGGAAGTCACCGCGCACCGCGGATCATCGACGATCGCAGAACTCGGAACTAGGGCAGAAATAGGGCAGTGGGGTCAAAGAAGAAACCCCGTTGCTCGTAAACCACTGCAAACACAGTGCTCCGAGCAACGGGGTCTCAATGAAGCGGAGAGGGGGGGACTGTATTGGCTTGGCACGGCCCACGAGCAGCAGATGCGGTTTTTGCTGATAAGCATCTGCCTGAAAGGCACTTGCGCTGTTAGATCCAAAATTATCTGATGCGATTCGAACTGGTTTGGATTGGATAATCAAGGCCAGTTCTAGGCCCATGACAGCCACCGTGAGGGGCTCCAGCATTGCACTTCTGCTCAAGTGATCGAACATGCTTCAAGCGATCATGTGGCTGCGGGCAGCTCATCTTGCATTTGGATCCACCGTACACCGGATCGTCGAAATGAGCCGTGAAGTGTCCAGTGGATCTCAAATGTCTTGACTGACTTCCATGGCTGATCCACGAGGCGTTTCCGTGGCAGTTCCGTTGTCGTACTCATCGATGTGGCACCAGCCCCGTTCGAGCAGTACGGGAATGCAAGGGTCGATCACACGGTACAGGGCCTGAAGCCCATCGCGCCGCCTGCCAACTACACCGACCTCGGCGAGGCGTTGCAACTGATTTGAAATGGCCTGCACCGTCATCCCTGTTTCGTCTGCGAGGTCACCCACGCTGAGCTCGTCAACCCGAATCAGGGCGTGGAGCAGACGGAGTCGGGTTGGATGGGCCAAGCTCTTGAAAAGGGTGCCGACCCGCTCCGCTTCAAGGGCCCCGATCAGCGGGCGCGCGGCCAGAGGCAGTTTTGGGCGGCAAGACTCCATGTGGGACCCTTTCGGATTTGTGAAAAGCGATGAACCGCGCTTGACTATTACACGGCATGGTGTAATAGTCAAGATGTCGCTGGCCTGATTGACCCGCATCCGCGCATCCATGAAACACCGCCAAGCCATCTCGATCCTGCTCACCTTCTTGTTGGCCGTGGGAGCTGGCCTCGGCCCGCGGTTTCTCTGCGTTTGTGCTGATGGGACAGCAACCACCCAGTTTGGCGACCAATTCTGCTGCGACGGGCCGGGTGAAGCCCCGTGCCCGATTCCCTCAGAGGACGGCGAAGACGCGAGTCACAGCGTTGCCTGCTCGGACGGCCGATGCCAGTCCACCGAGGTGGAATCCGAGTCGATCGTCGCCGTTGATCGCCTTGAGAAAGATACGGACAAAGACTGGTCCTTCGATGGACCAGACGATCCGACCTTCCCTTGGTTCGAGTTCCTCACTAACGGATCGGCAAGTACGACTTTCATCCCGCGACCTCCAGTGCCGTTGGATGTCGGGACATCTGGTTGCCATCTTCGCAGCGTGATTCTGCTCGTTTAGGACGACCTGGGATTCTGCGCAGTACATGTACTGCGTCCGTCTTTCCCAGAGGCTCGGTGTGCGCCGGGCAACGTCTCTATCCGAGTGGAACACATGAGATTTACTGAACCAAAGCTGTTTTGCTGCCTGGGCGTCTCCATCCTTTTGGGCGGCTGCGCGCCGTCACCATTCGACTTCGAGCCCCCCGCCGCAAGGCCTCTCTTGCGCGACACGCCTCGTTACGAAGCACCGGAGGACCCTGATCGAGTCGGACCAGGATCGGATGTAGTCACCATCGGTGAGCAGTTGACCCTCCGCCAAGCTCTCGCGGCTGCGCTCGTACGCAACCCGCGACTTCGATCGCTTGCCTGGGAGCCGAGGATTGCGGAAGCGCGTCGTCTGCAAGCTGGGCTCTCCCCCAATCCAAGCGTCGGAATTGAGGTCGAAGACTTCGCGGGCTCTGGAAGCTTGAGTGGCTTTGATTCTGCCGAGACCACCATAGCCTTTAGCCAGCTTCTTGAGCTTGGCGGGAAGCGAGACCGCCGCGTGCGGGTCGCCGAGGGGCAGTGGGTTGTTGCTGCTCTCGACTACGAAGCACAGCGGCTGGCCGTGCTCACCGACACCGCGTCCCGCTTCGTGCGGGTGCTGGAGCTCCAGCAGCGTGTTGAGTTCGCCGTTCGCGCGCAAGCACTCGCAGAGGAGAACCGGCGCGTCATCGATCGGCGGGTGCAGGCTGGAGATGTTTCACCCATCGACGAGATCAAGGCCCGGCTCGAAAGCGAATCCACCCGCATCGCCGCAGATCGACTCAGCCGGGAACTTGAGGCCGCGAGGCGTGAACTCAGTGCGATGTGGGATGCAACCGACCCCGGCTTTGACACGGCCATCGGATCGCTGGATGACCTGATGCCTGTGCCGTTGCTCGATGCCCTGACGGATCTCGTTGAGCACCATCCGGAAGTTCAGCGTTGGATTGCAGAGACCGAGCGACGATCATCGGTGGTCGCTCTCGAACGGGCTCAAGCCGTCTCCGACGTGACGGCTGGTGCTGGCATTCGGTATGCCGAAGAGAGCGAAGATGTCGGTCTCGTCGTGGCCGTGTCCGTGCCATTGGCAATCTTCGATCGCAATCAGGGAGGAATACTGGCCGCCCGGCTCCGAGCAGCACAAGCGATCGACGAGGGGCGGGCTTCCCGACGCGATTTGGCCACCCGACTTGTTCGGGCACACGCCCGATTGACCGCCGCGTATCACGAGGCCCAGGCGATTGATGCCGCCCTACTCCCCGCGGCGAAGGACGCATACGACGCGACGCGTCGGGCCTACGACGAAGGCAAGCTCCCGTACCTCGATGTCCTCGATGCGCAGCGCACCCTTTTCGATACTGAAACCCAAAGGCTCGAAGCTCTCGCCGAATACCACGCCGCGAAGGTGCAGGTCGAGGGGCTCATCTCAGAGCCGCTGAACACCCATTCGCTCCGCGAACATTCTGATCACCCCAATCAAGGAAACACACCGTGAAACCATCACACGGCGTCATTTCACTCGTTTGCCTGTTCACAACGGCGCTCCTGCTTGGCGGGTGCGATCGCGAACAGGAAGCATCATCGGCGTCCAACGGATCACGCGCATCTGATGTGACTCAAGTCGCGCACTCGCACGAGAACGGCGAGACTTGCTTTGTGTGTGACGCTACGAAACGCGACGCCGGTCGCTTGTGGTGTACCGAGCATGCCCGTTACGAGGACCGGTGTTGGATCTGTCAGCCGCAGCTTGAGGATTCGTCCCGGCCGTATTGCGACGAGCACTATCTGTATGAGGACGAATGCCATCTCTGCAACCCGGCACTCGATGCCTCGGAGAACGCAGCCGACGAGTCGTCTGGCGGGCTCCATGGACACAGCGCTGACGAGGCCTGCTTCATCTGTGATCCGGCCAAGCGTGATGAGGGCCGCTTGTGGTGCAGCGAGCACGCTCGTTATGAAGACCGGTGCTGGATCTGCCAGCCACAGTTGGAAGACGCGGACCGGGCGTATTGCGAGGAGCACTTCCTTTACGAAGACGAGTGCCACCTGTGCAATCCCGCTCTGCTGGGAGACGCCTCGGCGACGCCCTCCCGCGATGGTGCCCCCTCTCTCTTCTGTCATGAGCACGGGGTCGATGAGATCGAGTGCGGAATCTGCCAGCCTCAGCTCGCTGGGACGCTTGAGGCTGGCGAGTCGCTGCTCGTCCGCATGCCCTCCGCGAGATCGGCAGAGCTTGCCGGGCTGACGCTTGAGCAACCGAATCGTGGCGATGCTTCAGCGTCGATCAGCTTGTTGGGCGAGGTCCGCTACAACGGGAACAGATTGGCAAAGCTCACACCGTTGGCCCCCGGTGTGATCACTGATATCCGTGTCGATGTTGGCGACCAGGTTGAAGAAGGGCAAATTCTCGCGGTCATCAACTCCGTGGCGGTGGCACAAGCGAAGTCCGCGTACCTGTCCAAGATCGCAGAGGTCGAAGCGAGAACCACCGTGTTCGAGCGTGAGCAGAAGCTCGTCAACGAGAACATTGCTGCACGCCGGGACTTCCAGGATGCCCAGGCAGCGCTCAAGCTCGCTGAGCTGGAAGTGCGTCGCACGCATCAGCAGCTCATCAATCTCGGCTTCACTGAATCGGAAGTCGCGGATATTGCGGCGGAGCAGTCGTCATCCTCGGACCTTTACGTCAGGGCACCCTTCGCTGGCAGCGTCGTCGAGCGGACCGCGGTTCTTGGCGAGGCAGCGGATTCAGAGGGCTCGCTCTTCGAGATCGCTGATTTGTCGACGATGTGGATCGAGCTCGCGGTCCCGGAAGAGCAGGCGTTTCAGATCGAGCGCGGCGGGGAGATCGTCGCGAGCGTCCGGGCTCTGCCCGAGCTGGAGATCCCCGGACAGATCACATGGATCAGCCCGCGTATCGATGAACGAACCCGGATGGTACGGGCCCGCGCGATGGTTCAGAATGATCGTGGCATCCTTCGCCATGGCATGTTCACTGAGGTCTCCGCAATGATCGGCGGCACCTCGAACTCGCTGCTTGTGCCGGGTGAAGCGGTACACGAGATCGATGGCACATCGTTCGTGTTTGTGCGGCAGGAACCGGATCTGTTCGCGGTTCGGCGTGTTGATGTCGGGCCGCGCACGGCTTCCGGCACGATCGCCATTCTGGCGGGCCTCACAGAGACTGAGTCCGTCGTGACCGGCGGCAGCTTCACCATGAAGACCGAGTTCCTCAAGTCTCGCCTCGGTGCGGGATGTGTCGACGACTGATCCGGAGCCACCATGCTGACCCGTCTTATCGAGATGTCGCTCAGGAACAGAGTGCTTGTCATTCTGCTGTTCGCGATCGCGTGCGCCGCCGGTGTGTACCGGATGATCCAGCTTCCGATCGACGCGTTTCCAGACACCACGCCGATCCAAGTGCAGATCAACACCGTGGCCCCCGCGCTCAGCCCGGAAGAAATCGAGCAGCAGATCACCCTTCCTGTCGAACTCTCGATCGGCGGGCTGCCCGGGCTCCAGAACGTGCGGTCCGTCTCAAAGTTCGGTTTCTCACAGGTCGTGGCGACCTTCGATGACGACATCCGCATTATCGACGCGCGGCAGTACATTACCGAACGGCTCTCGGCAGTCGAACTGCCAGATGATGTCGGAAGGCCGGAGCTCGGCCCGATCGCGACCGGTCTCGGTGAGGTCTTTCACTACGTCATCCGGTCGGAGACCGGCGAACACTCTATCGAAGAACTCCGGACCATCCACGATTGGGTGATCAAGCCCGAGCTTCGCAAGGTCCCGGGTGTGGCCGAGGTCAATTCGTGGGGTGGCTTGGAGCGGCAGTATCACGTCGTCGTCAAGCCTGAAGCACTGATCAAGTTTGGCTTCACGCTTGAGGATGTGCTGGATGCGCTGCGCCGCAACAACGCCAACGTCGGCGGCGGGCAGATCGTGACCTCCGGTGAAGCGAGGGTGGTGCGGGGGCTGGCGCGTGTTGCGACGATCGGTGAGATCGAGAACATCGTGGTTGCTTCCAGCGACGGCACGCCGGTGCGGATTCAGGATGTCGCGGAGGTTGAAATCGGCAGCGAGATCCGCCGCGGCGCGGTCTCGGCGTACGGCGAGGGCGAGGTCGTCCTCGGCCTGGCCTTCATGCTAATGGGCGAGAACAGTCGTGTGGTGACGGAGGAACTCCGCGAACGCCTTGAATCCCTCGCGCCGTCGCTGCCGCCCGATGTCGTCGTGGATGTTGTGTACGACCGGACCCTGCTGGTCGAGCAGGTCATCAAGACGGTCGAGCACAACCTCGTGATCGGTGCCGTGTTGGTGATTGTTGTGTTGCTCATCATTCTGGGCAACATCCGAGCCGGGCTGCTCGTAGCGGTCGCCATCCCGATTTCAATGCTGTTCGCCGTGCAGGGCATGTATGAGTTCGCGATCGCAGCGAGCTTGCTCAGCCTCGGTGCGATCGACTTTGGCATCCTTGTCGATGGCTCGGTGGTCATGACGGAAGCGAACCTCCGCTCGCTGAAGGAACGCCAGCGAGAGCTTGGCCGGAAACTCTCGCCTTCCGAGCGGCTCGAATCGATCGCGAAATCTAGTGCGCGCGTGGTGCGACCTATCGTGTTCGGGATGGGCATCATCACGCTCGTCTTTGCCCCCGTGCTGACGCTTGAAGGCATCGAGGGGAAGATGTTCCGGCCGATGGCGTGGACGTTCATCTTCGCGCTCCTGGGAGCCCTGCTGGTCGCGGTGTTTCTGTCACCCGTTCTGTCGTACTACTTCCTTCCGCGTCGCGCGAAACCCAAGGACGCCATTCTGTTGAGGGGATTGGCCGGTGCATACGGCTGGGCCGTCGGCGGAGCGATTCGACTCCGGTGGGTCGTGATGCTGCTGGCCGTGGCTCTACTTGGTGTCGCGGGCTACCGGAGCACGCAGATGGGCGGCGAGTTCATCCCGCGGCTGAGCGAGGGCTCGATGGTCCTGAACACCATCCGCCTCGCCGGCGTCTCGATCGATGAGTCCGTGCGGTACAACACACGGATCGAGGAGGTCCTGCTCGATGAGTTCCCGGATGAGATTGAGCACATCTGGAGCCGCATCGGGACCGCCGAGGTGGCGACCGATCCGATGGGGATCGAGCTAACAGACATCTTCTTGACGCTCAAGCCGCGTGCAGAGTGGACGAGCGCGGACACGCAGGCGGGGCTCGTGATCGAGATGGAGAAGACCATCTCACAGTTCCCTGGTGTCAATATGGTGTTCACGCAGCCGATCGAGATGCGTATGAACGAGATGGTTTCGGGCATCCGATCTGATATCGGGATCAAGATCTTCGGCGACGATTTCGACGAGCTGCTCCGGATCGCCGACGAAATCCAGCGCGTGCTTCTAGACATCCCAGGAGCATCAGACATCTCGGTCGACCAGATCACGGGGCAGCCATCGCTGTCAGTCTCTGTCGACCAGTCCCGGGTTGCCCGGTACGGCGTTGCCGCCAGCGAGGTGTTAGACTTCGTTGAGGCGATCGGTGGGATCCGCGTCGGCGAGGTGTTTGAGGGCCAGCGTGTCTTCCCGCTGGTCGTCAGACTTCCGCAGACATTCAGGGAAGATGTACAAGCGGTGTCATCAGTACGCATTCCGACCGAAGGGGGCGTCGCGGTGCCACTTTCGTCGATGGCCTCGGTCGATCTCTCGGAAGGATCGGCCACGATCAACCGCGAGTGGAGCAGAAGACTCATCCGTGTGCAATCGAATGTCAGTGGCAGAGACCCCGCGTCGTTTGTCAGTGAAGCAAGGGCAGCCATTGATGAACGAGTCACGTTACCCGAGGGTTACGTGCTTGAGTGGGGCGGACAGTTTGAGAACTTGGAACGCGCCAGGACTCGCTTGGTCATCGTTGTGCCCGCGGTCCTACTCATGGTGTTCTTTCTGCTGTATTTCAGCCTGAAAAACCTGCGGGATGTTGTCATTATCTACACCTGCATCCCTTTTGCTGCTGTCGGTGCGATCTTCGCGTTGTGGTGGCGAGATATCCCATTCAGCGTCAGCGCCGCCGTCGGGTTTATCGCTCTCACGGGCATCGCCGTGCTCAACGGGCAGATCCTCATCACCGCGATCCGCGACACACTCAACACAGGCCAGCAGAGCAAGGATGCGATCATCGCGGCATCGAAGACCCGCCTCCAACCGGTGCTCGCAACAGCAATCACCGATATAGCTGGATTCATACCGATGGCGATCGCAACAGGTGTCGGTAGCGAGATCCAGCGCCCCTTGGCGACGGTGGTCATCGGCGGCATGATCACCTCGACGATCCTCACACTGTTCGTGCTTCCGGTTATCGCATCGGTATTCATGAAGCGAAGCCCGCAGGATGCTGACGCGGAACGTGATCAATGAGCGGGTGCGACTGCGCAGAGAGTGCCGTTGGGCTCGAACAGCGAACACTCATGACGCTATTGACGATTAACGGCGTGATGTTCGTCGCCGAGGTCGTCGTTGGATGGATCGCGGAGTCCACCGCGCTGCTGGCCGACTCGCTCGATATGCTGGCCGATGCCACTGTGTACGGCATCGCGTTGTACGCTGCGAGCCGGTCTGGAGGCACACAGCGGACCGCAGCGCGAGTGAGCGGCGTACTTCAGATCGTATTGGGTCTCGGCGTTCTGGTCGAGGTCATTCGGCGGGCGGTGTTTGGCAGCGAGCCCACGAGTCATCTGATGATCGGAGCCGGGACCGTTGCTCTTGCTGCAAACCTCGTCTGTCTGCGGCTCATCGCGAAGCACCGCGACGGCGGCGCGCACATGCGTGCGTCCTGGATCTTCTCCAAGAATGATGTGATCGCAAACACGGGTGTCATCGTGGCGGGGCTTCTCGTGATGGTTTCGGGTAGCCGCGTCCCTGATCTTGTGGTTGGCTCGATTGTCGTCATGGTCGTGGTGCGTGGAGGCGTCCAGATCCTGGCGGACTCAAGGAGAACCGAGGGTGGTCGAAACTAATTGTATTTGAATAGTTCGGGCAATGTCGGCGTTGTCCATCAGGCGATCCGGGGTCTCTAAGGAGGATCCTCCCCGATAAATTCGTCTGATCTCAAGCCACGCTCGACTGGATCCGAGGTATAGTACCACCGTGAGTAATCGTCCACTCGCCATTCTGCTTATCGCGATCATCGCGTTCCATGCCCTCGCCGGCGGCGCTGGCGGCATGGCTGTGCTGTGCCTCGGTGGGGGGCACGAGCATGCACCCGCGGAGACCGAGCACTGCGAGTCGGCCTGCGGACATGACAGCTCGTGGCCGCTGCCCGTTCCCGCGGGTGAGCACGAGCATGACTGCGGCTGTACCGATGTCGAAATCACGACCGCGGAACTTTTGACGCTTCCCCGTGGCGATGGTGGGAGTGATGTGCCGCCCGCGATCGTCATGTCTCCCTCGTGGGGCGTCATCCTGGCGGAGACCGGCCTTGGTCGCCGCGGCCCGCCGATGCCGCCGCCTTGGTTTGACCCCGGCGGGGCCCACAGGCTCGCGATCGTCGCGAGCGTTCGCCTGACCATCTGATTTCTGTCTGTTCATTCGCGCGTGCCGCGGCGGCGTTGTCCGTTGCGGTGGTCATCGCTTTGGACCCAGACAGGAATCACAAGCTATGGACAACCTGAAACGCCCGCCTCGAACGCGGGTCATGCTGCCAGGTCTCGGCTCGGCGGTCGCCCTAATCGTGCTGGCGGGCTGCCAGTCGTATGAACGGGTGCCGCTTGAGCTTGCCGAACATCGGGCAGAGCTCGATGCACGGCTCGTTGCAACTGAACCCATCTCGAATTTCGTTGAGCGGCTCTCCGAGGCCGGCAACCAGGTGCCGGAGCGGTTCGACCCGAACGACGGGCTCTCGCCCGCAGAGGGCGAGGTGCTCGCGCTGTTCTACAACCCCGACCTCCGGCTGGCTCGGCTTGATGCCGGTGTCGCGCTCGCAACCTTCGACACTGCGGGGCTGTGGGACGATCCGCAGTTCGGCTTCGATGGCGAAGAGGTCCTCTCGGGACCGTTCAACTACGGGCTCACGCTTAGCCTGACGATCCCGATTTCGGGTCGGCTCGGCGTCGAGAAGGATCGGGCCGGGGCGGCGTACGAGGCCGAGCTGCGGCGAATCGTCGATGCAGAGTGGAGCACGCGGGCCGCGGTTCGCTCGGCCTGGGCGTCGTGGTCTGTGGCGTCCGAGCGGCTCCTATTGCTGCGTGAGGTGATCGGTCAGGTCGAGCGGATCTCCGCCATTACCGACCAGCTGGAGACGGCGGGAGAACTCACGCGGGTCGAGGCTCGGCTCCTGCGGGCCGAGTTGGTCGAGACCCGGGCGGATGTCGCCGAGGCGGTGCTCGCAGAGGCCCGGGCCCGGGTCGAACTTCTCGGTTTGATGGGGCTTCCGCCGGACGCTCCGGTGGAGTTGCTGCCGGCGATTCCGCCCGCGTCGATCGCTGAGACCACCGGTGCGAACGAGCGACTCATCGAGGCGAACACCACCCTTGCGGTGCGCCGCGCCGAGTATCAGGTCGCCGAGGAGACGCTCCGCCTGGAAGTCCGCAAGCAGTATCCGGACATCACGATCGGCACGGGCTACGGGAGCGAAGACAACGACGACCGACTTCTGCTTGGTGTGTCGATACCCATACCCATCCTCAACGCCAACCGGGCGGGCATCGCGGAAGCGAAGGCTCGCCGCGATGTGGCTCGGGCCGCGGCGGAGACGACCTTCGAGCGTCTGACCCGCGACCTCGCGATGGCCCGTGCAGCGTACGACGCCTCGCGAACGCAGCGAGATGCGTTCGAGCGTGATCTTGTGCCGATGCTCGACGAGCAGGCATCCGAAGTCGAGCAACTGATCGATCTTGGCGAGGTGAACACGCTGCTCTTGCTCGAAACTGTCACGCGACGGTTCGAGGCCAAGAGCCGCCTGCTCGATCTGCGTCTGGCCGAGACCGACGCGGCGATCGAGATCACGCGCCTGCTCGGTCCGGACGAGCCGGAAATGCCGGCTCCTGTCGAGCCCGCGACCGACAAAGACACCACAACAGCAAACACACCACATACCGCGGCGCGAGGCGATACGCCCGCCGAGGAGGCATCCCGATGAACATCATGGAACGGGCGATCGCGATCGCCCTCGCGGCAGTTCTACCGCTGACGCTGGCCGCCTGCAACAGCGCAACGGATCAACGGCAGCATGCGACCACAAACAGCCAAAGGTCAGTGAGCATTGCTCCTAATAATCGAGAAACAACCATGTTAATCACCTTACTCGGATTCGACGGCTGCCCGCTCACGCCGATTATGAACGAGCGGCTTGAACAGGCGATCAGCATACTCGGACAAGACGTGGATCTTGTCCAGATCGACCAGCAATCTTTAGCTACATCAGACATCCGCCGCGGGTATCCCGCTCCAACGGTACTCGTGAATGGATCTGATCTATTCGGCATGGAGGCACCGACGATGCCTTCGATGGGCTGCCGTATGTACGAAGGACCCGATGGCGTACCTTCGGTGAGCGAACTCGTCACTCGCCTCCAAGTCGCATGCGCACACATCGCGGATGGCGAAGGGGGTGAGGGATGATCCGGACCTTGATTTTCATCCTTGTGTTCTCGATCGCCACTGTGTTCCTTGTGTCCTGCGATCGATCAGATTCCAACGAGCAACGTATTGCTGAGCACGGCGATGGCGACGGGCATGACCACGCCTCAGAGGCCGAGACCAAGGCAACCGGGTCCGACCGTGTTGCCATCCCGGCCGCGGTTCGGTCGAACCTCGGCATCAGCTTCGTCAAGGTCGAGCGCCGGCGGGTCGAGCAGACTCTCCGCGTGCCGGGTCGGTTCGAGTACCTGCCCACGGCGCGACGCGAGTACCGGACCGCCGTCCCCGGTCGTGTTGAGCTGCTCGTCGAGCAGTTTGACCGGGTCCAAGCGGGCCAACCGCTCTACCGGCTCGATTCGCCGGCGTGGCGGGAGATGCAGCAGCAACTGGCCGACGCCGAGTCACAGATCGAGCGGCTGGGTGCACGTCTTGAGACCTTTGAGCCGCTGCTCGCAGCGCACCAGCAGCACGAGGACAGCCTCCACGAGAGTGTCGCAGTCTGGAACGAGCGGGTCGAACAGTTGCAGTCGGTCCGTGAGGCGGGCGGCGGTCGCGTCGATGAGCTCGCCCAAGCCCGGGCAGCACTCGCGAGCACTCGCGCTGACCTTGCCAACGTGATGGAGAAGAAGGCGGAACTCGGAGCGAACCGGCAGCAGACCGTTGCTGATCTTCGTGCGGCCCGGTCACGCCTGGACTATCTGCTCGACGCCGCCTCCTCCGTCGTTTCCCGTTCGAGGGACGAACTCGCCCGAACCGTCGAGACGCCTCATGGGACCGAGCCTGTTTGGGCCACGATCGCCGCAATCGAGGTCACTGCGTCTGAAGCCGGCGTCGTGGAGATGTTGGGCCTGACCAACGGCTCGTGGGCGGACGAGAAGACACCCGTCGTCACCGTCGTGCAGCCCGATCGGCTCCGTTTCCGTGCGTCCGGGCTCCAAAGCGACCTGGGTGTGCTGCGGGACGGGCTCTCGGCTCGGATCGTCCCGCCGACGCCGACCGCCGCGGGACGCGCCGTGCCTCTGACCGCGACGATGGACGGCACCATCTCGCTCGGGCTGGCAGGCGACCCAAACGACCGCACGCTCGAACTGTTCGTCGTACCCGATGAACTCAAGCCCTGGGCCCGACCGGGCGTCTCGGCTCAGCTCGAGATCGTGACCGACTCGACGGCTTCGCCCGAACTCGCCATTCCGCTCGCCGCCGTGCAGCGTGATGGGCTCTCACCCGTCATCTTCCGTCGCAACCCGAGCAACCCGAACGAGGCGATCCGCATGGAGGCCGACCTCGGTCTCGACGATGGGCGTTGGGTCGCCCTGCTCAGCGGTCTTCGTGACGGCGACGAGGTCGTCCTCGACGGTGCTTTTCAGCTCATGCTCGCCACTAGCGGTTCGATCCAGAAGGGTGGCCACTTCCACTCCGATGGCACATTCCACGAAGGGGAGGATTGAGCCATGTTGAAAGCCGTCATTCGTTTCTCACTCCGTTATTCAACGCTCGTGCTCATCGCGGCGATCATGATCGTCGGCTACGCCGGCTATCGCTTGCCGAGGATGAGCGTTGATGTGTTCCCCGAACTCAACGCGCCGACCGTCACGATCATGGCCGAGTCCGGAGGGCTCGCCGCCGACGAGGTCGAGCAGTATGTCACTTTCCCTATTGAGACTGCCGTCAACGGTATGACGGGTGTCCGCCGTGTCCGAAGCGCGAGTGCGATCGGACTCGGTATCGTCTGGGTGGACCTCGAATGGGGTACTGACCTCTACGATGCCCGTCAACTCGTCTCTGAGCGGCTCGTCACCGCTCGCGAAAACCTTCCCGATGAGGTCGAGCCATTCATCACGCCGATTACGTCTATCGCGGGCGAGATCATGCTGATCTCCCTGTCGTCGCCCGACGGCTCGGCCAACCCCATGCAACTCCGCTCCTACGGCGAGTTCGAGCTGCGTAACAAAATCCTCGCGGTGCCCGGTGTCGCCCAAGTCGTCGCGATCGGCGGCGAGCTACCAGAGTATCAGGTCAACGTCGATCAGGAGCGGCTGAGGCTCTACGACCTGACCATCACGGATGTGGTCGAGGCCGCGGGCGGCGCGCACAGCACCGCGAGCGGCGGCTACTTGGTGAATGTGGACAACTTCGAGATCCCGATCCGTCAGCAGAGCCGGGTGACGCGCCCGGAGGACATCGCCAACACGATCATCAAGTATCACGAGGGCGTGCCCGTGACGATCGGTCAGGTTGCCGAGGTTATCCTCGGGCCGGCGATCAAGCGGGGCACGGCTTCTGAGGGGGGCGAACCCGCTGTCGTGCTGTCTATCCAGAAGTCACCGGGCACGAACACGCTCGCCCTGACCGACAGTCTTGATGCGCTCTTTGATCAGATCGAGCCGACACTGCCCGAGGGCGTCGTGCTCAACCGAGATGTCGTCCGACAGTCGCACTTCATCGACCGGGCGGTCCACAATGTGACCAAGGTGCTCGGCGAGGCGGTCATCATCGTGCTCGTCGTGCTCGTTCTGTTTCTGATGAATCTGCGGACAACGCTCATCACACTTACCGCAATCCCGATCTCACTGGCCGTTGGCCTCTTGATGATGGATGCGTTGAATCTCGGGCTGAATGTCATGACTCTCGGAGGGCTCACTGTGGCGATCGGCGTGCTCGTCGACGACGCAATCATCGATGTTGAGAATGTTTTCCGCCGCTTGAAGCAGAACCGGGCCTTCCCCGAGGCGGATCGGCGTCCGTTTACTGAGGTCATCTTCGACGCCAGCAACGAAATCCGACCGGCGATGGTCTTCGCGACGGTCATCATCGTCATGGTGTTCGTGCCGCTTCTCTTCCTGCAGGGGCTCGAAGGCCGGTTTTTCCAGCCCTTGGCACTTACTTACATGATCTCGATCCTTGCGTCGCTGGTCGTGGCCCTGACGGTCGTGCCCGCGATGTGCCGGTTCCTTCTCAAGGGCAAACTCGGAGGCAAGCACGAGGACCGAGACGGATTCCTGGTCCGCCTTCTGAAAAGGGCGTACGAGCCTTCACTCCGAGCGGCCATTCGGTACCGGGCGTGGGTGCTCGGCACCGCCGGTGCCGTGACCGCCGGCGCACTCCTGCTCGCGAGCACGTTCGGCAGCTCGTTCCTTCCGTCGTTCAATGAGGGCACGTTCACGGTCTTTCTGCTTGCTCCTCCCGGCACTTCGATCGTCGAGAGCGATCGGCTCGCGACGGAGGTCGAGAAGCAACTCGTCCAGATTGACGGGGTCCGTTCCGTCTCCCGGCGTACCGGCCGGGCCGAACGTGACGAGCACGCCGAGCCGGTCAGTAACTCCGAGATCGAAGTCACCGTTGATGCGGGGAGCGACAGATTCGAGGTGCGAGAACAGATCGACCGCATCCTCGGGGCCGTGCCGGGGATCACCACGATGGTTGGCCAACCCATCGAGCACCGGCTCAGCCATGTGCTGTCGGGCACGCCCGCGGCGATCGCCATCAATGTCTTCGGTGAAAATCTGACCGAGCTTCGTGATGTCGCCAAGGCGATTGAGGCCGAACTCCAAGGCCTGCCCGGCGCTCGCGATGTCAACGCCAACCGAGAAGTATTGATCACTTCTTTGCCAATCCGCTACCGCCATGCGGAACTCGCGGCGGTCGGTCTCAGCCCCGCCGACGCCGCAGAGCAAGTCCGCGAAGCCCTCTATGGTGAGGTTGTGGACACCGTCAACCAAGGTGTTCGGCAGTACGACCTCGTCGTTCGGCTCGCACCTGAGGAACGTGAGTCGTTCCGGCAGGTCCGAGACCTGCTTCTCCGTGGCCGGGGAGGGGCCACCGTTCGTTTGAGCGATGTCGCTGATATCGGTCCGGAACGATCAAGCAATCTGATCACTCGCGAGAACGCTCAACGGAAAGCCGTGGTGTCGCTCAATGTGGCCGAGGGGTCCAATCTGGGCGACCTTGTCGCCCAGGTGCAGGAGCGTGTCGATCCCATTGTCCAGCGGGCTGGCATGACCGTGTCCTACGGAGGTCAGTTTGAAGCGCAGCAGTCCGCGTCACGGACGATCCTCGTCGCGGGCATTGCCGTCGCACTCATCATGCTCATGCTGCTCCAGATCTCCACTGGGTCGATGCGGGCGGCGGTGCTCGTCATGCTCAACATGCCCCTCGCGTTGATCGGCGGCATCGCCGCGATCTACATCAGCGAGGGGGGCGGCCCGATCGCAAACACGCTCGCCCTCGTCGGCATCGGGGGCCCGTATATCCCGCCGGTGATCTCCATCGCCAGCCTTGTTGGTTTCATAACCCTCTTCGGCATCGCGGTCCGTAATGGCATCCTGCTCATCAACCACTACAACCATCTGATGCAGCACGAAGGTGTGCCGCTCGGAGAAGCCATTGTTCAGGGGTCGATGGAACGGCTTGTGCCGATCCTGATGACCGCGATCTCAGCGGCGCTCGGGCTTGTCCCTCTGGCGCTCGCCGCGGGAGAACCGGGCAGCGAACTGCTCGCGCCCCTCGCCATCGTCACCCTCGGGGGTCTGTTGACCTCCACATTCCTGAACCTGATCGTTGTTCCGGCGGGGTACTCGCTCGTTTTTGGGCACAAGCCTGAGCGTCGTCCCGCTGATCACCCATCTGTGCTCACGCGTCTCGTGGGCATATTCCGCCGACCCAAGACCATCACCTCGAAGGAGTCCTGATCATGAACGACCTTTTCAAGATTCTCGCCGCCGCCAGCACGACCGTCGCGCTTTCGATCTCGTTACCCGGCTGCGGGGAGTCCTCAGAATCAAAGTCCGCCGAGACACACACCGCGGACGACGGTCATGATCACGCTGGTGACGGCGACGACCATGAGGGGCACGACCACGCCGAGGGTGAACACGACGATCATGACCACGGTGAGATGCGGTCTCTCGGTAGCGTGACGATCGCCGGAACGAAGCTGGCGGTCTCAGTGTCCAGCGACATCCGACCATCATCGGAGGTGCACCTCGATCTCGAAGTCGAATCCGGGCCGATCCCCGCCACCGTGCGTTTCTGGATCGGCGATGAGGCCGGGACGGGCGCGCTGAAATCGAAGGCGGACGCCCACGACGACCATTTCCACGGCCAGACCGAATCGCCCTCGACGATGGACGGTGCGAGTCTCTGGATCGAGATCGAGTCCGTCAACGGAAATCGCACTGTCGGCTCGATGCCTCTTGAGGGATAAGCCATGATCGATGTGACCGCAAACGTCCATGCCGAAGCAACCGCAACTGAAGCATGGGAACTGATCTCGGACTTCGAGGGCGAATGGGAGCCATCGAACCCCGAGCACAAGGGCACCGAGGTACTGACCGAGCCCAAACAGCCCCTCCGTGATGGCCTGCGCTGGTGGCAACGCGAAGGTGTCGGTCCCTTGACCGGCGAACTCACCGCGACGGTGCACGACACGCGGCCGGGTCGTGCGTTCTCTTGGACCGGCGAGGCTATCTACAAGCCGTTTGGAATGTGTGTCAGGGTCAAGGAAGGCGGCGACTTTCGGATCGAGCCCGAGGGCGACGGTGTACGGCTCGTCCATCGCGTATGGGGCGAGTTCCCGAAAGGCCTCGTAGGCTGGGTGATCGAGCGCGTCATCGGCACACTACTCCGATTCAGGTCGGCCGCCTACCGCCACACGCTCGTCGAGCTCGAGTACTTCGCTGGGCGACTGGAGGGAAGCATCGCCCGCGGTGAGCGCCGATGACACAGACGAACCACCACAATCACGGTGCTGATATTGGATCGAAACGGCTGGGTATCGCCGTCGCCATTAATCTGCTGCTCACTGCGGCCCAGGTCATCGGGGGCGTGCTCTCCGGGAGCCTTTCGCTGATCGCGGACGCGCTGCATAACTTCAGCGATGCAGCCGGACTGCTCCTTGCCCTGATTGCTCGGCGTATTTCCAGGCGTCCCGCGGATGAGCAACGCACCTTCGGCTACGGGCGAGCCGAGGTGGTCGGCGGCCTGATTAACCTCACCTCCATCATGGTCATCGCGGGCTATCTGCTCATTGAGGCCATCAACCGCACCTTCGACCGTCCCGAGATCGACGGCTGGATGGTCGTCATCATCGCCTGCATTGCACTGGTTGTCGATGCCGCGACGGCCGTTCTGACCTACACGATGTCGAAGGAGAGCGTGAACATCAAGGCGGCGTTCCTTCACAACGTCGCGGACGCTCTCGCCTCGGTGGCGGTCATTATCACCGGCACCCTGATCATCCTGTTCGACTGGTACTGGACCGACATCGTTGCGACCATCGGAATCTCGGTCTACATCGTGTGGATCTCGTGGTCGCCTATGAAGCGGTGTATCCGGATTCTGATGCAGAGCACCCCGGACGAACTCGCACTCGACGCAATCGCATCGACCATCCGCGAGGTTGAGGGTGTCCAGGACGTCGGCCATCTCCATGTCTGGCCAATTGACGAACATGCCGTCTCCCTTGAAGCTCAGATCGCGATCCGCGACGAGTCCCCTCTCACCGCGACTTCCGATATCATCGAGCGTGTTCGTCGATCGCTCGGGAGCGACCACGGCATCAAGCATGTGACGATCGAGCCCATTCCCGTATCTATGTTCAGTTCTGGATTAGTGACTGATCACTCACCTAACAAGCCGGCGGGTAGCGGAAGCTAAGGCTGAAGTGAGGCTGTTGCCCCAGCAGGTCAGCCCTGTCCGAATTCGCGGCCGACATTGACGCTGTCGATAACTGCTTCAAGCTGACACTCGACAGCCGCACTTCAAATCCGTGCACTCGGCGAAATGAGTGCAATGATGTAAGATAGTGTTGTGCGTCGTGACGGTTCACGACGCCATCGATGCTTAATGCTACGTCAGTCTCGACCAGATGCTGCGACAGCAACCCAGGCCGGCATTAGATGGTTGGCGATGACAGGGCGTGCCTCGCGAGTGAGCCGCCACGTCTGCCCGGTCCGCCGTTCGATGAGCCCGGCTCGATCAAGCAGTCCGGTGATCAGCTTCCACCCCGGCCGCCCCTCCGGCGTGACCTTGCACGGGTGTCCCCATGGGAGTCGGCCAAAGTGCCGATCGGAGATCACCCAGGTCCACCGACTCTCCCGAAGCGTGACGAGTAACGCGAGGTCGAACGCCAATGCGATCGCCGGCTCACGCTCAACGGGATCCCACCGCCGATCGATCGCTTCACGCTCGTACGCCGGTGCGATGTCCTCGTAGAACACGCTCACCTTGTTGAGGATGATCAACGGCGGCCGGTACAGCTTGTCATCGAGAATGCTGACGCCGGGGTCGAACACCTCGGCAATGCCTTCAGCATCGAGCATCGCCATGAACTTGGCGGCCTCATCCTCGGTGATCTCCTGCACCGGGGCGTGCTTCCGGCGGCTCGGCACAACTCGATCCCGTGGAGGCTTTGACTTGGTCTTCACCGGCTTCCGTTGCGGAGGCTCGGGGTCACCCATGAGCCGGACGAGTCGCTCGCACGCACCGTGGCTGTTCAGGATGAGTTGTTGCACCTTGACATGCCGCTGTCGCCAAAGCGACGCCCGCTTGGCAAGCTCGGCCCGGAAGGTCGGGCCGCCGCTGTTCCATAAATCGATGAATCGACTGGCGACCGCCCCGTGTGCGTCCACTGTGGTCTGCACGAGCAGGGCATCGAGCGACACCAGCCATGCTCTCTCAATGTCGGTGAGTTTCTCGTCCATGGGGGTCTCCGGTATGCTCGACGGCTCCGTCGTCGACGAAATTTTTTTTCTGAAGGCCGCCCCCGGCCGTTTGGTCGAGGGCGGCGAAGACATCACAGGATCCGGCCGCTTAGGCCGGGATCCTCATGCAGCTTTGGGTTGGCGACGGCAGTCATCGCAGCCCGATGGCTCGAACGGCTCCCAACAGTCGCCGCTGCAACGCTTTGGAATGTCAACGGTTACGGCATCAAGGGGGATGGGCCGCCATTTGTACGCCTGGCGGCATGGAGCGGGTCCGTTACGAGCCGCTAGGCGTACATTCCGCTGCTCGATCAGTTCTGCCGGGATCGCGAACTCGAAGTCGACCTCGTTCTCATCAAGATTCGCAACCGCGGAACTGATCAGGGTCTCCGCGACCTTGCGGAGCGAGGTCTCGCCCTCCTCCGCCAACGCCTGGAGCATGGCGGAGAGATCCTTGATAACTCCATCGGTGATCGCGGCGATGTCCTTCTCGGTCAACGCGGGCCCGCCGTTCATGCCGGCGAGCTTGTCCTCGATAACGCGGATCTGCCTGGTCGTCTCGTCGATCGCATCGTTGACGATGTCATCGTCGTCGCCGCCGAGACGACGGACCTGCGATTTCAGGCGCGCCTTCAGCTTGTCGAGGTTTGCCAGGAGTTGCTCGGCCTCGCCCGATTCGCCCCGACGCTGCTTGTCTTGCTCGCCGATCTCTTTAATGATCCGTTCGCGGAGATCAGGGAGCGAGCAGATCAACGCCTCGATTTCTTCCAAGACCGCGCGATGCAGCGGCCCCGACGCCAGCCATCTCCGACGCTGCGATCCCTTCGCAGGCATATCGATGCTCTTGTTGAGCCCGTAGTAAATCCGCCCGCGGCTTCGCTTTGCGATGAGCCGCTTGCCGGTCGTCGGCTCGACGAGGATGTCAGATAGGAGATGGGTCGTCCGGCCGTTGCGGCGTGCCGGATCCTTTATCCAGCCCGACTTGATCTTGGCGCGATGCTCGGCCTGCTCGGCCATCGCCGCGCGCCGCAGATGTTCGGGCAGATAGTCGCGGAGTTTCGGGTATGCGATCAAGTACCATGAACTCTCGGGCCGGATGCCGCGGATGCGACGACCTTGCTCGCGGGGCAGCGGCTCCGGGCGTCCTTCTGCTTGGTTGAAATAGAGAGCAGAGGAATGCCGGTTGGCATAGCCAACGCCGCAGTAGGTCTCGTTGCGCAGCATCGCATCGATGACGGTCTTGGTCCATCTTTTGCCGTTGGGCGACGGGATCTCTTCATCATTGAGGACGCGCGCAATACGTGTACCCGCGAAGCCCTGCTCGTGCCGCATCGCAAAGATTCGGATGACGACCGCCTGATGCTCCGGGTCGCCCGGGATCAGCGTGACTTTGTCCTTCTTCTCCTTCTTGAACCCCATCTTGCCCGGCTCGTACCTGAGCCGGACCTCCTTGGTCTCGGGATCCAGGTTGAGCCGCGTTCCATCCGGGAGCAAGCGGATGATACAGATCGGCTCGTCGTCTTCGGTCATATAGAGACGGTCGATGCCGTACGCCCCCTTGCTCGCATGACTGCGACGCCCCTCGCGGAGCGCCTGTTGCGACCCCCTGGCCGAGTTGTCTGCGATGCCGCGGGCGGTCTGCTGAGCGATCATCGCTTTCATCATGCGGACCATGGTGGCGTTGTTGGCATCCTCCATGAACGCGTCAGTCTCGGCGATCTCGATGCCCTCGTCCAAGAGGCGATCGGCCAGAGCCCCAAAATGGAGCGGCCCCGAACGCCCGAACCGGCTTTGGTCATAGAACAGGACGACATCGATCCGCTCGCCCGACCGCTTGCGCGCGATGATCTCGTCCATCGCCGCTTCAAGATTGGCCTTGATGCTGCCGGACTTGCCGACAAGTTGCAAGGCGTCGGCGAGCTCCATGTCGTACTCCTCCGCGAAGTACTCCATGGAGTTCATCTGATCGTCGATGGAGGTATCGGCCTGCTCCATCGTACTGCATCGCGGCATGGGGACCGCTCGTTTTCCGTTGAGTCGAGACTTCCGTTTCATGTCTCTTCCTCCTCATGTCCGCCCATTCGCCTGCGGACCATGGAGGCAAGTAGAAGTCGAAGGGCGTCGTTGCATTGCTGTTCCTCCTCCGGGTTCTGCCGTATATACGAGACGGAAACCGGAACCTGCCGCGGCGGACGGCCGCGACGACGAGAAACGATCTCGCCGCATTGGCCGCCGCCGGATTGCGTCAGGTGTGGTTCGCCCTTCTCATTTCCACAAGTCATGCAACGACTCCTCCCTCGCGCGCCAGTTTTCTTGGTATTGACGGGCGCGACCGCTCCGATTTGCAGGTTTCTCAGCTTCTGCGCTCACTCACGCGTGCCCGCCACGGCTTGGTGTCCATGGGAACAACCGGCACCACGGCCATCCGCTGACCGTGCCCGTGTGTGCCGCGCGCCTCGTCTACCGCTTCGCGGAAGCCTTCTCCGAACTCTCGCGCGTACCCGTCCTCGATCACATCGAGCATGCCATAGACGACACCCATCAAGGTTGCGATATCTGTGCTCGTCATGCCCTTGTCGAGCGTCTGGATCCGGATCCCACGCAGGTCCGCGTGTTCACAGTCCGGGGTGCCCACCGGATCCGGCGCGCTCACCGCGATGAGCAGGGTGCGAGACAACCCCGCCGTCGCCGCCTCGCAGTTGCTCGCGAGCAGCCTGATCTTCCTCGCCATCCCATCCGGGCCGTTGAACGTGTGCGTTGTTGTCATCGCCGTACCTCTCACTAAAGGACTGAACCACCAAACCCGCCGCGAGGCGTTAGCCCCACGGCGAGCCTCTCTCCCCTCCGCCCTCATCCACCGCAGTCATCGCACAGGTCGAGCCCCGCCGCATCGAGCATCTTGCGCCGTGCCTGGTTTACGAGCTCGCGGAAGGCCTCCTCGCCCATCTCCGCGCCCGCTGCCATCTGCGACAACACCATGAGCACCGCGACATCGAGCTGCGCGAGAAGTACTGCGACCTCCACCTCGTTGAGAGCCCCGACCGCCCCAGCCACCAACGCCTCCGGCCGCGCCGCGGGAAACGGGCCATCGCCGTCCTCCCCAAGCGTCGCCGCCACCGCGAGCACGCTCCCGTGCTCCTTGGCCCATGCGAGCAGGCCGTCCGCCGCCGCTGTGATCTCGTCCGCCGTGTGGGTGTTCTCGTCCGTCATCCGATGCTCCGCTTGTGTACGCCAATGGGTCAATACGGCGTACATAGCGGTGACTTGGACGGAAGGCAAGGATCCGTCCGCGGTGAACTCGACAATTTCAACACGGAATCGGAGGCGCATCAGGATCCAGCCCAAACCGGTATGGATCCTGACGGGAATCGCGGTATCTCGGGTACGCGGGTATAGACGCCAACTCGCAGATCCGGCGTACCATCATGCTCATGCCGCGAGCAGGTACACCAAATCAGTCATGGCGAGATGTGCTTGATGAGGTACGCGAGCTCGCGTCGCGCACGGGTACAGGCCGCTCGAAACTACTCCGCAAGCTCAACGAACTTGACTCCGCGGTCACCGGTGAGATTAACAACCTGAACGACGCCCGTCGTCGGCGGATCATCGGCCCCCGTGCCCGTGTGCGGGCCGCCACCTACACCGTCGAAGAGTCACGCCGCGGCCCCGCCCTCATTGAGATCCGCCCAGGCGCAGCGGCGAAACCGTACAAGGTGCCGCTGCCGTACTACAGGGCGGTTGCCACCGAGGTCGCGTCCACCGCGGAGCCACAACTCTTCGCCACCATCAAGGCCGCCGCGAGCCGCCGGCTTGGAGAGGAGCTGCCCGACTACGCCGCCCGCGTCTCGCTGCGATTCTGGTCCGCCTCAGGTCTCGTCCATCATGAAGGTGCACGGTTCACCCGCGTCGGCACTAAGGCCGGGTTTACACGAGCAACCCGGGAAGCCTGGACGAGCTTGCAGCGTGAGCCCTTCGAAGTCGGTCCTGATCAATCGTCGGAAGGTTGACCGGGCGGGAGCTCGATCGACTCGATCGCTCTCGCCGCGTCTTCGTCATAGACGGAGAAGTACAGATCAAGGATCTTGCTCGACGAGTGCCCGACAAGCTGCAACGCGTATCGATACGACACATTTTGCCGGGCCAGCATCGAGACGAACGCGTGTCGAAACGTGTGCACTTTGTATTGCGTGGGATTCTCGAAGCCGCACTTTTTACACAACGCCTTCACCTGATCCAGCAGCCGCGTATCAACGAGCTTTCCGTTTCCGCGGGGATACCGCTTTGACGGATGAGAATGGAAAACCCGCTCGTCGATCCGCGGCATCGACTCCAAGTACGGCCGCAGCTCGGAGTGAATCGGGATCCGACGCGACTCCTTCCCCTTTGTCTCGTCGTCGGAGCCCCCGTGCCGGATGTCGAGCACGCCGTTGCCGTTGGCGTCGAGGTGGACATCCTCCCACAGCAGGTCCCGCATCTCACCGACGCGGCACCCGGTGTAGGCGAGGAACACAATGATGGGCCGGAGATTGTCGTCCGCGGTGTCGATCATTGTGCGGATCTGCTCAGGGGTGAAGCACGGCTGTTTCTTCGACGCCGGCTTCTTCAGCTTGAGCTTGCGGATCGGGTTCTTCGCGAGGATCTCAGCAACCTCGCAGCACCACTTGAAGAGCTGCTGAACGATCACCATGCGGTCGTAGACCGTCTTCTTCGACAAGTGATTCATCGTGTTCACAAACGCCCAGAACTCGACCTGTCCGAACCGACCGAGGTAGACGATGGACCGGTCTTTGCAGAAGTCCTTGAGCTTGCCGAGCGTGTGCTCGTACGCCGCCATGGTCCTCGGCTTGAGCCGCCGGGCCCGGCAGGTGTCGAGGTACAGCTTCACCGCCTCGTCGACGGTGTATTCCTTGGGGGCTTCGAGGCGTTCGCCGTTGCAGATCTTGTCGTGCAAGGCATGGGCCGCGTTGATCGCGGCCGTTTTGTTCTTGGTCTTCAGGCTCCGGCGTTGCTGCTTATTGCCGAGGCTCCACTCCGCGTAGTAGGTCTTGGTGCGTGCCGACGTGCCGTCCTTCTTTCGGTACGACTTGTGCCCCACGTGGATGATGGGGTTGCTCGTGCCCTCGACCTCGAACCGGTTGGCCAGCATCACCCGTGCTCCTTCATGAGCTCCTGGATGAACCGATCGCGGAGGAACAGCAGGGGCTTACCAGGCTTGGCCGACTTCGGGAACCGCCCCTCCGACACGAGCCGCTTGACGGTGAACGGTGACCGCCGGGCGACCTTGGCGGCCTCGTCAAGCGTGATGATGGGCGGCAACTCGTACTCCTCAGCCAACGCCCGAGCTTCGTGCAGCGGAATGTTAAGTCCGATGAGACGACGCGAGCTTGGGAAAGTGGGCTCGGTGCGGGGGATGCGGACGGTGCGCCCACGGACGAAGCCGGCGCGGCGGGCAAAAAGCCAGGACGCTCGGGCGGATCGGAGGATGAGAGACCTCATCGCGGGCATCACAGCACCCCCCTCAGCTCGATGTTGCGGACGCTCGCCGCGATCGGTGAGCCGTCCCTGGTCAGCCATGCTCTGCCGCGGTCGGTCAGCGTGTAATCCGTGATCCGAAGGGATCCGTCGGTGGGCTCATCGATGAAGCCCTCGGCCTTGGCAACTTGAAGACCGAGCTGCGACTCGGCGAGCCAGAACGCCTTCGCGGTGCTCGGGCCCCGTTGGTTGCCCACCGCCCGCTCGCTGAGCCGGGCGATTTGTTCAGGTCCGACCTCGGCTTCCAAGAGCAGCATGAGGGAAGCCGCTGCTCGCCAGGCGCGACCTTTGTTGCCAGCGGCGTCACGCTGGTAGCAGGCGAAGACGCCCGCCAACACCTGTAACTCTGCCTCTTCACTTCCGTGCACGGCCTCGATGTCAAGGCCCAGCAGGTCCAACGCGGCAGCGTGGATGAAGAACTTCGCGAAACCGTCGCTGTCGATCGTGGCTGAAATCAGCCCGAGTGCCCGGGCGTGCTCGACCACGGCGGAAGTCGCGACACCTCCGTGTGCGGGCAGCTCCTCGTCGATCGCGTCGACCACCTCGGATGTGACCATCCCATTTGCGGAGAGCTCGGCGAGGTACTCCAGCGCGATGATGAGGTGCCCCCGGGTGACCGAGGTGAGCGGTGCGGCTAGGCTTTGCGTCTCTTTCATATGGCAGACCTCTACAGAAAGTCACCGAGAGTAGCTCGCCTTGGATGATCCGTCAACGCCCACCTAGAAAAAACCGTGAGGTTGTGGTACAGTTGGTTCAATGCCTGACGCCGCCTACGCCCTTCGACAGATCGACATCGCCCGAGAGGAGCTCACCGGAGTGCTGGGCGAGTGCCCGTCGTCGGGTGCCCGGATCGCGAAGGCACTGGCCGCATTGCAGTCACTTGAACGCGAGCTCATCGCGGACGCCGGGGAAAGGCCGACGGCACGCCGCCGCGGTCCGAAGGCCGCCAAGACGGTCGAGGACTACAAGGTCGAGAAGTTCCCATCGCGGCCGGCAGTCTTGGCCGAGTACCGGAGCACCGACGCGGAGCCGTTCCGCTGTCCAAAGGACATTGTGCTCGCAACCGCCGACGCGGTGCGCGACCTCGAGCAGTGCAAGTTCGTCGACCTGCACGAGGCCGTGCAGAAAGCACTCGGCGAGCGGGTGCCCGACTACCACATCCGGACCGCCCTGAGGTGGATGAAGCACGAGCAGCTCATACGCCATGAGCGGGCGATGTTCAGCCCAGCCAAGGCCGGCTCGCTGAAGTCGCAAGCCACTAAGGCATGGAAGCGGCTCGAAGCTGAAAGCTAACGCTCGCCGACAAACGCTCAGGCACGTATCCGCCGAGCTCGCGGCATCGTCGCGTCGCTGATCTAGGCCAGTTCAAGGCCAACAGGGTCAAACGTCTCGGAGTGCTCCGTCGTAAACCCCTAAAAAACAAGACCCTGCAAATGCAGGGTCTTATCGAAGCGGAGAGGGGGGGATTCGAACCCCCGATGAACCGAAGTCCATACTGGATTTCGAATCCAGCGCATTCAACCGCTCTGCCACCTCTCCGATGGGGCGCCAAGCGCCTCGCGGGGACCAGTCTACGCCCCTTTCGGCCCGCTTTCCCGTGCTCGCCGCACGGCCTTCTCCAGGGCGACGAGGATTTCCTCCGGCTCGCTCATACGCCCCGCCCCGACCTCGCGGCAGGCCTGCCAGCCCTCCCCCGGGCCCACCATCTCGAAGCCGTCTTCGACCAGCGTCTGCACGTTCCGCCGGGTCGAGGGCTGCGACCACATCACCCGGTTCATCGAGGGCGCCAGCAGCACGGGCGTCTTCTCCCGGTCCACCGCGCTCAGGATCAGCGTGACCACGTCGTCGGTTCGCCCCGTGACGAGGCGGGCGAGGCAATCCATCGTGCAGGGGGCGACGACCGCCGCGTCAAGCCCGGAGGCCAGGGAGATGTGCTGGGGATCGTGCGATTCGATATGGGTCCAGGGGCTGGTGTAGACCGGGCGTCCGGAGAGCGCCTGGAACGTCAGTGCGCCGACGAACCGGGTCGCCCCCTCGGTCATCGCCACGGTGACGTCCGCCCCGCGCTGGGCGAGCCTCGAGACGAGTGTGGCGGTCTTGTACGCCGCGATCCCACCGGTCACGCCGACAAGGACACGGGCCCCGGCGAGGGGGTCGTGATCGGGCGTCGGTGACGCGGTCTGGCTCATCGGATCACCGCGGTTCAGAGCAGCGGCTCGTCGCTCCCGCCGCCGGCGGACTCGCCCGCCTCGGCGTACTCAAGCGTGATCTTGTCCTGGCGGATCTCCTCGATCACCAGTTCAAGATCCGATCGCCCGTCACGCTCGACGAGGGGGCGAGAGCCGTCCATCAGCTGCCCGAGGCGGCGTTGGACCAGGGCGCACAGCTTGAACCGTCCGCCGACCTTGCTCACGATCTCGTCGCTTTTCAGAGCTTCGATCATCTGCTACCCTCATACCGTTCGGATGTCCCGCAGGCCTCCAGAGGCCGCCGGTCGGGACGTATCCGTCGCGGAGCAACTGTAGACCCGACGCCTCCCCGGATCGCGTTCCGGGGCGGATTGTCGCTCAGAGAGCCACCCGACCAGTTCCCTTCCCAACCAGACGTCTGCCCCCGGACCGCCCCTCGGCGCCGGGTCCGCTGCCACAAGGATCCCCTCCATGCCCTCCGCCCCGGCGACTTTCGAGATCGGTGACCGCGTCCTTCACGCGACCAAGCCCGAGTGGGGGGTCGGGCACATCGCTCGGGCCAGCGCCGAGACCCATGAGGGACGCCCCGTCCAACGCCTGACCATCCGGTTTGAGCGGGCGGGCGTCAAGACCCTCTCCACGGCCCACGCCGATCTCCGCCCCGCCCGCTCAAACCGGATGGTCAGGCGTTGGACGGGGCGTCCCTCATGGGTCTCGGCGCTGGCCCGAGCGATGT
>MRWG01000216.1_pt1 | contig 95111 bp, 85 predicted proteins | sample 1013341 | NCBI WGS metagenome assembly MRWG01 (sample SAMN06117577, study PRJNA244670) | biofilm metagenome | biome: Water; feature: Cathode Biofilm; material: Biofilm; isolation source: microbial consortium enriched at the cathode of a solar microbial fuel cell | place: USA: District of Columbia ...
TCCGGCGGATACGGTGGTCTGGTTCGTGGCATCTCTACCTCCTGCGTTTCTCAAAGGATCGGATGTCCACGAAACCGGGTCAACTCCAGGGTACGCGTGGTATTGAGTTCATTGCGCAGATTCTGGAACGACTTGAACTGGGCCAGAGCGACATTGATAACCGGCTTGACCTGTTGGGGGTTGATACTGCCTACCAGGTACGTGCTGATACCGGCCGTGACCGCCTGCTCGATATATTCAGGGTCTTCTTCCTCGGTGAACATGACCACCGGAGTGGGATTATGGCTATTGATGATGGAAAGGCTTTCGAGCACGTCCCTGTCGGGCGAGTCCAGATCGATTAGCACCACGTCCGGTCGGTGCTGCTCGATCTGGAATAGCAGGCCGGTCGCCGATGGAATCGTCGATAAAACTTCAAACCCGCTTGCCCTGAGGCTTTCCTCCACCATGGCGGCACGCTCCGGGTGGTCGTCCACCAGCATAACCTTCACGATGTTGGCGTCATTTTTTGGTTTCAATGTTTCAGTGTCCTCCTGTACTGCCTTTGCCTGGGAAAAGCATCATCTCCCGCTAAAGCAACCACCGGTGGCGGGTTTCCGTTCCGCCACCGGTGGTTGCTTATTTTCTCCTTCGATTAGGCCCGTTTAACGATCACATCGGACCCGGGCTGGATGCTTTTGGCTATTGGCTACCTTAAGCCTGTAGCAATATTCGCATAGCAATATTTGCGCCATCTAAAAGGCCAACATAAGCGTAACCCAGAGCTTCCTGGTATCAACCGCATACTCATCGGCCCTGTAGTCCGCGTACTTGATCTGGCCCTTGATGTGTGCATTGAAGGGATAGGTGGCCACCAGGTCTATTTCGGTGCCGTATTCCATATCGCCTTCGTCGGCACTGAAGTCGTGATAAACCGCCGCCAGGGAAACCTTGCCGATACTGCCAGCCAGGCCGCCGTAAACGTCCTCGATACCACCTGCGGGGGTCGCCAGGAACAGGTCCGCCCAGCCCTGGAACTTGTGCAGGGTTGCCAGCGGTGTCTTGAAGGCGGTCACCCCGTCGTCGCTGCCCAGCAGTTCGTAACCCAGGGTGACTGTCATCGGTTTAATTTTTGCCCGGGCTTCCAGGGCAACATAGTCCGCATCATAGGCGGTGGGATTATCGCCGTAATCGGACTGGCTGGCGTAGGTGGCATCAAAGCCGAGCATTTTGTAACTGCCACTGTAGCGGGCGCCCACGGTCATACTGGAGAGGGCCGCCGCATCGTTAAAATCGAGGGCATAGGCGAAACCACTGAATGTACCCAGGGACGTTTTCGCCGAGCCCAGGAGAATGTGGGAGTCGCTGTCGAAATAGGTGTCCTGAACGCTCTTGTCGGAGCCGTCGAAGATCCTGTTAACACCCCACAGATAGCCGTAGTCGAGGGTATAGGTCTCGCCGGTGTAGGAGAAGGTGCCGGAATCGTAGGTCTGCTCGTTCTGGCGCCAGCCAACCCCGCCCACGAACCGTTGACCGGCATGCAGGATTCGCTGGCGTCCACCCCTGATCCCGGCGTTTTCGGCAAACTGGTACTGCCCGTAGGCCTGGTTGATTTCCGTGCCCACCGGGTCGGCGACAACAGAGTGGTTACCGCGATACTTATCCTGGACAAGCGAGTCGTAATCATCCGGGCCAACGGTCGAGACATTATCCGCTTCCAGGAGGGCACTGAAGCCATGGACAGCGCCGCTCTTCAACGTCAGGCGGGTGCGCAAGGTGGAGGCATGGGCGTCGTCCAGTGCATTGTCCTGCTCCACGGTCTCATAGCGATACCGGAAGGAGAGGTCAGCGGTGCCGCCCTGGATGAGGTTGTCGATTGTGTCATTAACCGGGTCGGCCTCGACAGCAACTATGGGGAGCAGGCAAAGAACGCCAACGGCGGCGAAACCTGTGGACTTGATCATGTGATGTCTCCTTGCGCATAGGTAGTGAGCAAAACAAAAAAAAGCCCGCCCCCGAATCGGGAGCAGGCCTCATTGCCAGGTATCATGTTGTGGTTTTTAAACCGGGAAAGCCGACTGTCATCGCCGGTGTCCGTACCGGGCCCGATCGCGACTTCTCGACATGTTCAATACAAGTGTCGTGCCAAGTCTTCATTTTCATTTAAAATACAATGCACTAGTGTAAAAGCGGCCGCTACTTAATCGTTTCGGAGACTTTTTTGTGCACCGTAACCACCTCCGTTTTAGCGACGCTGCACAATGGCCGTGCAGGATGGCTGTCCCTTCCGGGGCACCAGATGACTGCCGGTGAAAACCGCCGGCGCTACAATGGCGTCCGTCTACAGGTCTATTGGTGCGAATGAATGATGCCCAGCGAACTCGAAACGGCAGCACGGAAAAACCTCCGCACCCTGTGCATCATCCGCCTGATCGCCGTCACCGGCCAGGCAATGGCCATCGCCTGGCTGATAGCCACGTATCCGAATGCCGTGTTTTCCCCGGAAGCGCTTATCTGGTTCCCGCTGTTCACCCTGGTCATAGCGGTAAGCTGGTGGCGCAGCTACCGGCCGTCCCCCATCGCCGAATGGGAATTTTTCTTCCAGGTCCTCCTGGATGTGGGCTTTTTCACCGCGCTCCTCTACGAAACCGGCGGGGCCACGAACCCTTTCGTTTCCTATTACCTGGTACCCGTGACGATCGCCGCCATCACCCTGCCCCGCATCCTGGCCTGGCTGGTGAGCCTGCTGTGTCTTGCCGCCTATACCGGCCTTCTGTTCTGGCACCAGCCCATCCCGCTGCTGGCACCCGAAGGGCATGGCGCCGATCCGGTGAATCTCCACACCCTGGGGATGTGGATCAATTTTGCCGTGAGCGCCCTGCTTATCGGCTATTTCGTCACGCGCATGGCCGACGCCATCCGGACTCAGGCCGACACCCTGAACCGGCAGCGGGAAAAGCGGCTGGAAGACGACCAGTTGATTGCCGTCGCCACCCTCGCCGCCTCCGCCACCCATGAACTGGGTACGCCACTCAACACCATCAAACTCCTCGCCGACGACCTGAGCGGCGTGGTGCCGGCCGCGAGTCGCAAGGACCTCGACGTGCTGATATCCCAGGTGGATCGATGCCATCAAACGCTTCAGGAACTATCCGACACGGCGCGCTCCTTTTCCGAACAGACTGCTCGGGCAGTGCCCGTCAAGAACTATTTCGCCACCCTCCTGGACCGCTGGCAGCTAATGCGTCCGGATGTCGACGTGCGCTGTCGAATTGAAGAAGGGCCGGACAACCAGGTTCGGTTCCCCCCGTCGCTGGCGGCTTCCATCCACAACCTGCTCAACAATGCCGCCGATGCCAGCCCCGACCGGGTCGACATTTCGGTAAACTGGGATGAGAGTAAAGCGTCCCTGGTAATCCGGGATTACGGCGAGGGCTTCGAGCACGGCCTCGATGGCCGGCGCGGTATCCGGCCGAGTACCAAGCCGCGCGGCATGGGGTTGGGAATGCTCCTGTCCCGGCACATACTGGCGCGCCACGGCGGTCTTATCGACAGCGAACCGGCCGCGGGCGGTGGAACCCGCATTACCATTAACCTTCCCCTGGCAACCGCATGACCCCGAGGAAAAACCACCAGTACCTCATTGTCGACGACGACCGGGTATTCGCCGATGTCCTGGCCCGGAGCCTGATGCGACGGGGTCTTCAGGCACGAGTCGCCCACTCCCCCGACGAGGCCCTGTCAGCCTGTCGCCGTCTGTCGCCAGAGCGCGTCATCCTGGACCTCAAGCTTGGCGAAACCTCGGGATTGGCACTTATCGGCAGGATCCGGGAGGCGGCACCCGGCGTTCAGATCCTGGTGCTTACCGGATATTCGAGCATTCCCACGACCGTGCAGGCCATCAAGCTTGGCGCCCTCAACTACCTGTGTAAGCCGGCATCAGTGGAAGATATTATCGGCGGTTTCGACGCCGTAACGGGCCGGATTTCGACGCCCATCTCCGACACCCCTCACTCGGTGGAGCGGTTGCAATGGGAACATATCCAGAAAGTGCTGGCGGAGAACGACGGCAACATTTCCGCCACCGCTCGCGCCCTGGGGATGCATCGCCGCACCCTGCAGCGAAAATTACAGAAACGCCCGGTCAGAAATTAATCCACCCGGAGCCGGCTAAAACCCGCGGTCGGCAACAAGCCGGTCAGGCAGCGCCTTCTTCCGTTTTTTCCCGCCCCTGCTCCGCCAGCAGCAGGCGACGATCCACCACGACCGCCGTCTGGCGGGGCACGATGGCGTGTCCCCTGGCCTCAAGGTGCGCCCTGGTCAGGGCACCGCCGAAAAGCAGGATCAGCGACGAATAGTAGACCCAGAGCAATATCAGCACCACCGAGCCGGCGGCGCCGTAGGCCGAGGCGGTGGCGGTGTAGGCCAGGTAGGCGGCGATGCCGTAGCGCCCGAGCGAAAACAGCAAGGCGGTTGCCATGGCGGCAGGGATGACATCGCGCCAGGACAGCACCACATCGGGGAGAACCTTGAAAATGGTGGCGAAGAGAAGCCCGATCATCGCCAGGGACAGGAGGAATTCGCCGCCACTGAGCAGGAATTCCACGGCCGGCAGAAAGTTTGCTGTGAAATTAAGCACGGCCTGGAGGGCGACGCCAAGCAGCAGGGAGACCAGCAAAACAAAGCCGATGGCGACGACCACCATCAGGGAGAAGAAACGGTTCTTCACGAAAATCAGCAGGCTGCTGCGGCTGGGCTTGGCGGTAACGCCCCAGAGGACATTGAGGGAGTGCTGCATCTGGGCAAATACGGTAGTGGCGCCGATCATCAGGGCCCCGAAACCGATGACCGAGGGCAGTATGCCCGATTCCTCGATACGGGACTGGGAGACGGCCTTTTCCACCACCTCCGCCGCTTCCCTGCCCATGACATCCTGGAACTGTGACACGATCTGGCCCTGAGCCGCCTGCTCACCGAGAACAATACCTATCACCGTCACTGCGATAATCACGGTCGGCGCCAGGGAAAAGAGCGTATAGAAAGCCAGTGAACCGGCGTAACTGAAAGCGTTGACTTCCAGCCAGAGTTTTACGGCGTTGCGGACAATCCGCCACCAGTAGCGAAAATCGGGCACGCTGGTACCTCGGTTGCTGTTCTTTTATTAACCCGACGACAATTCATGTCGGATTAACAGTAAGTGTAACCAATACCCCCGTATTATTCATTTTCCGGCACAACGTTCACTGTCGAAAGCCCCGATTCGCCGAAGACGACGGTAACCAGCATCGGCCGGCAGCAGACGTGACAATCCTCCACGTAGGTCTGCTCGGCCACGGAATCGTCCAGCAGGAGCGTCATAGGCTCCCCACAGAAGGGGCAATCCACGGGCTGTTCATGCAGATCCATAAGCGTTTCCTGCAGGTTTCACGGTTCTTAAGGGACGGCTTGCCCAGGCCATTGCTACTAAAAGCCTCATGGTGGTGGAATTTTTTTCACTGTCGGCGAGTCCGACCTCGGCGACAAGCTCATAGGGATGTATTCACGGCGTGTGCCGAAAATTCCACCGGCATGAGGCCCATCGGACTGATCATGCTGTTCGGTTGTTGTTCTTGCCAGGCCGGCGCCCCACGCCACTATTATCCCGGCAATAGTTAATACCGTATTAACAACAGGACCTGTGGCTACCCCAGGAATACCCGGGCATTGCGGAACAGGCGCATCCAGCCACTGTATTCCCCCCAGGCGTCCGGGCTCTCGTCATCCGGGTGCCAGGAGTTGGTCACCGTCCGGAAAACCCGTTCCGGGTGAGGCATCATGATAGTCGCCCGGCCATCCTCGCTGGTGATACCGGTAATACCCTGGGGCGAGCCGTTGGGATTGGCGGGATACTGATCGGTCACCGACAGCTTGTTGTCAATAAAGCGCAATGCCGTCGTCCCGCTTTTCTCCAAAGCCTTAAGCGCCCGGGCATCGGCTACCTCGACACGGCCCTCGCCATGGGCCACGGCAATGGGCAAATGGGAGCCGGCCATGCCCGCGAGCAGGACCGAGGGGGTTTCCTCGACCCTGACCAGAGAGGTACGGGCCTCGAACTGCTCCGAAAGGTTGCGGACAAACCGGGGCCAATGGCCGGCACCGGGGATCAGGCTCTTGAGGGTGGAAAGCATCTGGCAACCGTTACAGACACCCAGGGAGAAGGTATCACCGCGATGAAAAAACGCCTCGAACTCATCACGTGCGCGGCTATTGAAGAGAATGGTCTTGGCCCACCCCTCCCCGGCACCGAGAACGTCGCCGTAGGAAAACCCGCCGCAGGCCACCAGCCCCTGGAAACTCTTCAGTGAGACATCCCCTGAGAGGATGTCGCTCATGTGGACGTCGACGCTTTCTAGGCCCGCCAGATGGAAAGCGGCTGCCATTTCCACCTGGCTGTTGACGCCCTGTTCCCGGAGAATCGCCACCCGCGGACGGCTACCGATGACCGCGACACCTTCCTCGTCTTCCAGGTGCAACTCGGCGCTGCGGCCCGGGTCCTCCACAGGCCGCTTTGACCCGCTCTTGACGGTGTAGGGCGCGCTGACATCCTCTTTGGGGTCGAAGGTGAATTTCGCGCTCAGTCCGGGATCGTCGGCGCGGATGGTCTCGAACTCCTGGTCGGCACAATCGGGGTTATCCCGCAACGCCTGGAGCCGATAGCTGGTTTCGCTCCACAACTGCTGGAGGCGGGTCCGGCTTTCCTTGTAGAAGGTTTTCCCGCCCAGGGCAAAAGTCAGGCGATTGTCGCCGGCAGGGGCGCCGATGACGGTAACCATGTCGGCCATACCCGCCAGGTGGAAACGGCGCAGGACCGCCTGCCTGTCCCGGCGGGGAATCTGGATCACGGCGCCCAGTTCTTCGCTGAACAGCGCCGCCAGGGCGTCGTCACCGAGCCCGTCCAGTTCCACCTTGATGCCGGTCCGCCCGGCAAAGGCCATCTCCGCCAGCGTGGCCAGGAGGCCCCCGTCGCTGCGGTCATGGTAGGCAAGGAGTTCGCCCTTGCGCCTGGACTCCTGAATCACCGCAAAGAAATGCTGTACCAGTGCGGGCATGTCCAGGTCGGGAGGTGTGCTCCCCAGTTCCCCGTAGACCTGGGCCAGGATGGACCCGCCCAGACGGTTGCGCGCGACCCCGAGGTCGATCAACAACAGATCGGTGTCGCCCCGGTCGGTGCGCAGCTGCGGTGTCAGGGTATTGCGTGCGTCCGTGACGGGGGCGAAAGCACTGACGATCAGGGACAGGGGCGCGGTGACGGCCCGGTCGTCGTCACCGTCGCGCCAGGCCGTGCGCATGGACATGGAGTCCTTGCCCACCGGGATGGTGATCCCCAGGCGCGGACAGAGGTCCATGGCCACCGCCTCGACGGTCCGGAACAGCTTCTCGTCCTCGCCCTGATGACCGGCGGCACACATCCAGTTGGCGGAGAGCTTGACGTCGCCCAGGGTTTCGATGGCGGCCGCGGCGATGTTGGTGATGGCCTCGCCGATGGCCATGCGCCCCGCGGCGGGGCCGTCAAGCAGGGCCAGGGGCGTGCGCTCACCCATGGCCATGGCCTCGCCGGCATAGCTGTCGTGGGCAATGGTGGTCACCGCACAATCGGCCACGGGAACCTGCCAGGGGCCGACCATCTGGTCCCGGGCCACCAGCCCGGTAATACTGCGGTCGCCGATGGTAATGAGGAAATGCTTGCCGGCCACGGCCGGATGCTGCAACACCCTCTCCACGGCTTCGTGTACGTCGATGTTACTTGTGCCGAACGGCCGCACCCTTGGGTAATGCTTGCGGGCGTCCCGGTGCATTTTGGGTGGTTTGCCGAACAGGACCGACATGGGCAGGTCCACGGGCCGGACGTCGAGCACCGTATCGTTCACCACCAGGCTGTGCTCTTCGGTGGAATTGCCCACCACGGCATAGGGACAGCGTTCGCGCTGACAAATGGCCTCAAACGTCTCCAGGTCGCCGGGGCGCACCGCCATGACATAGCGTTCCTGGGCTTCGTTGCACCAGATTTCCCGGGGCGACATGCCCGGCTCGTCGCTGGGCACCTTGCGCAGGTCGAATTCGCCTCCGCAGCCACCGTCCTTGACCAGTTCGGGAAAGGCATTGGAAAGGCCGCCGGCGCCAACGTCGTGAATAAAAGCGATGGGATTGGTCTCGCCGCGCTGCCAGCACTGGTCGATCACTTCCTGGCAGCGGCGCTGGATTTCGGGGTTCTGGCGCTGCACGGAGGCGAAATCCAGGTCCTCCCTGCTGCTGCCCGAAGCCATGGACGAAGCGGCACCGCCACCGAGGCCGATGAGCATGGCGGGGCCGCCCAGTACGATGAGGCTGCATCCGGGCTCGAAGGTGTCCTTGTCGATATGATCCTCGCGAATATTGCCGTAGCCGCCCGCGATCATGATCGGTTTGTGATAGCCGCGCCGTTCACCGTCGAAATCCATCTCGAAGCTGCGGAAGTAACCACACAGGTTGGGCCGGCCGAATTCGTTATTGAAGGCGGCGGCCCCGATGGGCCCATCCAGCATAATATCCAGCGCGGAGGCAATCCGGTCGGGCTTGCCGTAATCGCTTTCCCAGGGCTGTCCATAGCCCGGAATCCGGAGGTTGGACACGGAAAAGCCCGCCAGCCCGGCTTTCGGTTTGGAACCGCGACCCACGGCACCTTCGTCGCGGATTTCGCCGCCGGCACCGGTGCCGGCGCCGGGAAAGGGCGCGATGGCGGTGGGATGGTTGTGGGTCTCCACCTTCATCAGGATATGGATGGGCTCGGCGTTGAAATCGTAACAACGGGAGTCCGGGTCCGGGTAGAAGCGTCCGGCCTCATGGCCGCGAATCACCGCGGCGTTGTCGGAATAGGCGGAGAGGACATTCTCCCCGCCAAGGGCGTGGGTGTTGCGGATCATGTCGAACAGCGACAGGGTCTGGTCGGCGCCGTCCAGCGTCCAGGACGCATTGAAGATCTTGTGGCGGCAGTGCTCCGAGTTCGCCTGGGCGAACATCATCAGTTCCACGTCCGTGGGGTTGCGGCCCAGATCGGTGAAACTCGCCACCAGGTAATCGATCTCGTCCTCCGCCAGCGCCAGCCCCAGGGAAACATTGGCCGCGACCATCGCATCGCGGCCCCGGTTCGCCAGGTCCACGGTCTCCAGGGGCCGCGGCTCGTGGTGGCTGAACAACCGGGCGGCGTCGTCGAGCCGGCTGAAGGTCGTCTCCACCATCCGGTCGTGGAACAGGTGCAGCACTTTCTCCCTTTTCGCCGCGCTCAGGGGCACATCACCATGGAGGTAATAGGCAACGCCCCGCTCCAGTCGACGCACCTTGCTCAGCCCCGCATTATGGGCGATATCCGTGGCCTTGCTGGACCAGGGCGACACCGTACCCGGCCGCGGTGTCACCAGCACCAGTGTACCGTCCTGGGCTTCCTGGTCGCCTCGGGGGCCGTAGGTGAGCAGTGCTTCCAGCACCCGGTTCTCGTCCGCCGTCAACTCGCCGTCGATTTCGGCAAAATGGGTGTACTCGGAATACAGCGAGTGAATCTCGGGAATAACGGCCTGCAGTGAAGCCAGGAGCTTTTGCTTGCGGAAGGAGGACAGTGCCGGAGCGCCGCGCAGTATCAGCATGAAAATCTCTCGTCTGCCGGTGGTGAAGAGCGCGGTATTGTACTGGAATTAGGTGCTGCAGGGCAGCACCAGTTTGCCGTGCTCCGGCACTGTCCGGGCACACTCCGGGAGCAGTCCCGGCGTCGGGACATACGACGGCGCAGGTCGCTAACAATGGCTTGCCAACACCCGAAAAGGCGACGGGCGAGAGAGCCCGACATTGCCCCGCCAGCGTGCACAAGCCGGAACGACCGGCTATTGATCCCGAGGAGGTGTCACTCTACGCTAACCGCTCCGACCATCGGCTGTATCGATGAAACTGAAGTGGTTGAAAATAAAGCGGACCCTGCGCAGAAGTATTCTGGCCGCCCTGGTTCTCATCCTCGCCCTGACGCTGAGCACAAGCCGGCAGTCCACGGATCTGGAAGCCATCCTCGCCCGCGGCGAGTTGCGCATGGTGACCCGTCCGGGACCGATTACCTATTACCAGGACGCCAAGGGCAAAAGCGGGCTGGATTACCTGCTGGCACGGGATTTCGCCAGGCGCCTGGGCGTTGACCTCAAAGTCACCACCACCGCCAGCCTCGCCAAGCTGTTCAACATGCTGGGAGGCCCCAACGCCGACCTGGGCGCCGCCAGCCTCACGCTTACCGAGGAGCGTCGCCGGCGATACCGGTTCTCCCGCCCCTACGCCGATGTCGTGCAGACCGTCATCTACCGACGGGGCACCCGCCGGCCCCGCGACATCGGGGACCTCGGCGACGGCGAACTGGCAGTCATTGCCGACAGTTCCCATGAGGAACGTCTGCGGGAGCTGCGTGGGGAGCACCCCGGTTTACGCTGGCGGAGCCTGGAGGACGTGGAAATGGTCGAACTGATGGACTGGGTTCATCGGGGCGATCTCGACTATGCGGTTATCGATTCCACCACCTACACCGCCCACCGGGCCCTCTACCCCCGGGCCAAGGCCGCGTTCGAGATCACCGATCCCCAGAAACTGGCCTGGGTTTTTGCCCGGCACGGGGATGGCTCGTTGATCGAGGCGGCCAACCGGTTCCTGACCGCCGTCGATGAGAGCGGGCGTCTGGAGGCTCTGCGCAAACGCTTTTTCGGCGGCATCGAGAACTTCACGGTGGCGGGCTCCCAGCTCTTTGCCCGCCGGATTAAAAACCGGCTTCCGCAATACGAACCGCTGTTCCGCAAGGTGGCCAGAGAAACCGGAATCGACTGGCATCTGCTCGCCGCCATTGCCTACCAGGAATCCCACTGGAACCCCCTGGCCATCTCCCCCACCGGGGTGCGTGGCCTGATGATGCTGACCCTGGATACCGCCGGCCGGGTGGGAATCGCCAACCGGCTCGATCCGTTGCAGAGCCTGCGCGGGGGCGCCAGCTATTTCCTCGACATCAAGAGCCGTTTGCCATCGGATATCCACGAGCCGGACCGCACCTGGTTTACCCTTGCCGCCTATAATGTCGGCATGGGTCACCTTGAAGACGCGCGGGTACTCACCGAACGCGCGGGTCGGGATCCCCACCGCTGGGATCATGTCCGGGAATTTCTGCCGCTGCTTCAACAGCAGAAGTACTACCAGACCGTCCGCTACGGTTACGCGCGCGGGGGCGAGCCGGTGCTTTACGTCCGGAATATCCGCAAGTATCTGCAGATCCTCCAGTGGAACACCATTGAAAAAAATCGCCGTCAACAAGAGGTACGCCCGGATTTCCCCGAGTACCGGTGGGACGACGGTCGCTTTCTCACGCTGTAAAGGAACCACGCTGTAAAGAAAAAAAGGCGCCACTGCTTGCGTGGCGTGCATAACGGGCAGCAGCCCGGAGTTGCTGTCGATGGTCTATGCTTGCCGGTAGCTTAAACGGCCCTCATCGCCACCGCACTGCCGACGGTGGTCTGCGGACGCCATTGAGCAAATGCCGCCGGCGATCAACCACAGACAAGGAGAATGCCATGACCGCCACCTTTACCCTTGCCCTGGCTCCGCTGATTTCCCTGATTGCGGGGATCCTGATCCTGGTTATCCCCCGATTGCTCAACTATATCGTAGCGATCTACCTGATCCTGATCGGGATTCTGGGTCTGTTCAATATCAGTCTCTAAGCGCCCGTTAGCAGTCCATAACAGCACCAGGCTGAACTCAACCAAACAGGTCGGCCTGGGGATGGGACGGCCGGAAACCGCTGCAATCCAGGGGTTGATAGCAATCAGTATTGCCGGACAGGTTGATGGGTCGGCACCGATAGCCGGGTTTACAAAGCTCTTCCCGCAATCGCTCAACCAGGCCCGTGCGGGCGATCAGGTTGGTTTCGAAGTCGATGCCCGGCGACAGGTCCCAGTAAGCGTGACTGGGTCGGACATAGCAGTATACACAGCCATGCTCGCAGCCCCGGTAGGGATTCAGGGACCGGTCAAAGCCCAGATCCGGTGAGCGGTTCCAGGACAGGGCGCTCTTCGCCACCTCCTCGCGCACGGTTGTCGCCAGCGATTCCGGCGCCTCGTCCCGCCACCAGTCGTCGTCCACCGGTTCGCTGATCTGGCGCGCAAAGCGATTGGGGGGGTTGAAGGTGGCGCCACGGCCTCTGCGAATCTGCCCGGATTGGCTCATGCCCATAATACCTGTATATATATACAAATAGTTTAGCAAAAAGCGTGCCTCTGGAAAGTCCTCTACCCCCGGCCGACTAACGCCTGGACCGGAAAAACGTTCGCATCAGGTCCCCGCATCGGGTGGCCAGAACACCCTCTCGCCACTGGATACGGTGGTTGTAGTGCAGCGCGGCCATCAGCTCCAGCCGGCTCACCACGGCACCGGCTCTGGGTTCCCTGGCGCCGAATACCAGGGTCTCCACCCGGGCGTGTATGAGGGCGCCAACGCACATGGTGCAGGGTTCGATGGTGACGTAGAGGGTCGAGCCTGGGAGCCGGTAATTGCCCGCGGCCGATGCGGCGCAACGCAGGGCGTTGATTTCGGCGTGGGCGCTCGGGTCCCGCGACCCGATGGGACTGTTGTAACCTTCACCCAGGACGGTTCCGTTCCGCACCAGTACCGCGCCCACCGGCACCTCCCCCTCGGCAGCGGCCCGGGCCGCCAGATCCAGGGCCCGCGCCATCCATTTTTCGTCCTGCCCGGCCAGGGCATCGTTTTCACTGGTCAACGACTGGCTCCTTTACGCAATTCACGGGCTTGATCTTCCCGAACCGGTGCGGCTGTAGCGTACCGGAACAAAGGCAACTAAACTCACCGCTTTATCAAAGGCCAAACGGATACTCCATGACTTACTGCGTCGGCATGACCCTCAATGAGGGTATTATCATGGCAGCGGATACCCGCACCAACGCGGGCGTCGATCAGATCGCCACCTTCCCCAAACTCTTCACCTTCGAGAATACCGGCGAACGGGTGGTCATGCTCACCACATCCGGTAACCTGGCCACGTCCCAGCGCGTGATCAGCATCCTCAAGCAACAAATCGCCCGCAAGGAAGAAACCAACATTTTTGCCTGCGACAGTCTCTTCCAGATTGCCGATCTGGTGGGCCAGACACTGGTCAGCACGCAGAAACTGTACCGCGAGGAAAACGAAGACAGGAAAGTGGACTTCAATGCCAACTTCATCCTTGGCGGACAGATCAGGGGGCAGGCGCAGGCTGTCTATCGCATTTACCCCGAGGGCAATTTCATCCGCGCCACGCCGGACACCCCGTTTTTCCAGATCGGCGAGTCGAAGTACGGCAAACCCATCCTCGACCGTATCATTACGCCGGAAACGCCCCTCAACCAGGCGATGAAGTGCTCGCTGATCTCCTTTGATTCGACCATGAAGTCCAATCTCTCAGTGGGCATGCCCATCGACCTGGCCATCTATCGCACGGACAGCCTGGAGATCAAGATCGAACGGCTCCTTCCGGACGACCGCTATTTCAACAAGCTGGCCAAAGCCTGGGGCGAGGGCCTCAAGCACCTGTTCCATCAATTGCCCTGAGCGGCCGTTCAACGCACTTCGAAGCCCTGCGGCACGGCCGCAGAACCGTCCTCCCGCCACCGGACATCATCCACCCGGGCGTTGGCGGGCCCCGCTTCCACGGCCGCCTGAACGTCCCGCACAGCCGACTCCTCCCCGCACAGCAGCACCTCAACGCGCCCGTCCGGCAGGTTGCGGGCGTAGCCCCGGACACCCCGGTGCTGCGCCGCTTCCTGGACATGGCGCCGAAAAAATACACCCTGTACCCGGCCGCCGACGGTTCCCATAACCTGTATCATGACTCCTCCCCGCCGTCGCGAACCTGCGCCAGTGCCTCGTTAAGCGTTGCCAGGGTCTGGGGGCCGGTCAGGGTGAGGACCAGTTGCCCCGAGGCATCGAAGACCAGGGTTTCCGGGAGTCCCGCCGGCGCGGCAATCCCCCGGGACCGGCGCGGGTCCCACCGGAGCGTGGGAAACTCGATACCCAGGGCCTTCTCCTGCCGCGCCAGCGCCTGGCCGGTATGTCCGTCGAAATCGACGCCCACGACTCGAACCCGGTCCGGATGATTTCCCTGGAACCGGTTCAACGCCGGGATTTCCTCGCGACAGGGTTCGCACCAGACCGCCCAGTAATTGACGAAGACGGTTTTACCTTCGAAGTCGGCAAGTACCGGGCCACGGGGGTTGTCGGCGCCGCCACAGGCGCCGAGCAACGAGATCGTCACCAGGGCAACGATTTTTCTCGATAACATCATGGCATTTTTCCTGGTTTGCATTCATAGGTTCTCTCGCACGATTGTCCGGTGCCGCGGTTGCGGAAACGACCTCCGGCAAGGGAACAAAACCGTCCGCAGATTTGCGGGCGGCAACCTTGATTCGATCAATCTATTGTAACAGAGGGGTCGCAGGCCGGCCCCGAGGGCCGCCCACACACCCTGGTCGAAAATAGCGGGGGCGGTCATCGGGAATAAGTGGGAACACGGGGCTGAAAAAGCTACCGGTCAGAGGCTCGGCTGCGCAACGACGCTGGCCAGAATTTTGGGGACTTTACTTCTGGGGCTTCATAGTTGCTCCTATTATAGTTGGTGCTAATAGTCTGGCCCTCCACAGCCCAAGCCATTAAGATAACCGGCCAATATTCCCGCCCATGGCAACATTATGGTCACCATTTACCACAACCCGCGCTGTTCCAAATCCCGCCAGACCCTGGCCCTGCTCCAGGAAAACGGCATCGAGCCACGGATTGTCCGCTATCTGGAGACGCCACCGGATGCGGCCACCCTGAAATCCCTGTTGGCGGCACTGGGCATGCGGCCCCGGGACCTGATCCGCACCGGCGAAGAGGAATACAAGCGCCTCAATCTGGCCGACAAATCCCTGGACGACGACCGGCTTATAGAGGCCATGGCGAGCCATCCTCGGCTCATCCAGCGCCCCATCGTCATCAACGGCAAGCAAGCCGCCCTGGGGCGCCCCCCGGAAGCGGTGCTCGATATTCTCTGATGCCTGGTTACATTCTGATTCTGTATTACAGCCGTGAGGGCAGTGTCGCCGCCATGGCCTCCCAGATTGCCCGGGGCGTGGAGCTGGCAGGCCTGGAGGCCCGGTTGCGCACCGTGCCGCCTGTCTCCACGACGACAGAAGCCGTGGACCCGGAAATCCCCGGCGAAGGCCCCCTTTATTGCACCCTCGACGATCTCAGGCAATGCGCCGGCCTTATCCTGGGCAGTCCCACCCGCTTCGGCAATATGGCCGCGCCCCTTAAATATTTTCTGGATGGCACCGGCGAGATGTGGATGAACGGCACCCTGGCGGGCAGACCGGCGGCGGCCTTCACATCGACGGCGAGCCTGCACGGCGGCCAGGAGGCCACCCTGCTGACCATGATGGTCCCCCTGCTCCACCACGGCATGGTGCTCGCCGGTCTCCCTTACAGCGAACCGGCGCTGACCCGTACCCGCAGCGGCGGCACACCGTACGGGCCGTCCCACGCCGCCGGTACCGACAACCGCCCCCTCACCGACGACGAAATCGAGCTGTGCCGGGCCCTGGGGCAACGGCTGGCGCACCTGGCGGGAAAGCTGGCATGATCAAGGCCCTGGAAACCAAACTCTATTACGCCAGACGTTTCACCTGGGGCGCGTATTTCCTCCTGATTGTCAACCTGCTGGCTGCCGGGGCGGATGCCCAGATGTACAGCCTGATGATCGTCAGCGTCCTGCCCTTGCTGATCTTCCTGCCCGGTATGGCCCGGGAAAACTACAAAAGCCTGTCGCTGCTTTGTTTTGTCACCCTCTTTTACTTTATCGTCGTCGTGGTCAACCTGGGTGGGCCGGACCCTTCCCTGTACGATGTCTTTTCCCTGATACTGATCGTGGTGCTCTTTATCGCCGCGATGATGTTCAGTCGCTGGAAACAGCACGCCCTGGCCCGTGCCGGCGCGCCCCAATCGCCGAATGGGCCGCCGGAATCATGACAGCCAGACAGGCACTATCCTGACACCACCCCGACACTGATGTGATGGACAGATTATGAGCAAGGAAAAACCGGGACTGATAAAACGTTTTTTCGCACTGATTGGCAAACTGTTCACGGCCCTGCGCTGGCTGATCAATGCCGTTTTCCTGCTCCTGATGATCACGGTCCTGGTCAGCCTGTTCGGCCCCGGACTCAAGCCCCTGCCCGACCAGGCGGCGCTGACCCTGGTGCCCAGCGGCACATTGGTGGAAGAGCGCAGCTATACGGATCCCCTGACACAGTTGATGAGCCAGGGCTCGAAGCGGGACGCCGAAACGCCGATCCGGGACCTGATCGACGCTATCGACAGTGCCGCTTCGGACCCGCGTATCACCTCCCTGGTCCTGAAGCTCGATTACCTGGCCGGGGGCGGCATCGCCAAACTGCAGGAAATGGGCACGGCCCTGGCGCGGTTCCGGGAAAGCGGCAAACCCATTGTCGCCGTGAGCAGCAATTACACCCAGGAACAGTATTTCCTGGCCAGTTTCGCTGACGAAATCCACCTTGATCCCATGGGCGCGGTGATGCTCGTGGGTTACGGCTATTACGGTAACTATTTCAAGAATGCCGCCGACAAGCTCAAGGTCCGTTTCCATGTATTCAAGGCCGGCAAGTACAAGAGCGCCGTCGAACCCTTCACCCGCAGCGACATGTCCGAGGCGGCCCGGGAAAACACCCGGTCCTGGCTGACCGGCCTGTGGAGCGCCTACACGGGTGCGGTGGAAGAACGTCGTTCCCTGCCGGCGGGTGCGGTGGACGACTATGTCAACAACCTGCCCTCACGCATGGCCGAGCATGGCGGCAACCTCTCCCGTGTCGCCCTGGAAGCGAATCTTGTCGACAGGATCAGCGACGGTCCCGCCGTGCGCCAGCGCCTTCAGGACCTGGCCGGCGAGGCCGACGACGATTATCGTCATGTGGATCACAAGGAATATCTCGCTCATGTCCGGCTGGGCGGAACGGGCGGAAAAGAGGGAACCCCGGAGGGCCGGATCGGCGTCATCGTCGCCAGCGGCACCATCCTCGACGGCGAACAGCCCGCCGGCACCATCGGCGGCGAATCCCTGGCCCGGCTTCTCCGTCAGGCCCGCCAGGACGAGTCCCTGGACGCCCTGGTGCTGCGCATCGACAGCCCCGGCGGCAGCGCCTTTGCCTCGGAAACCATTCGCGCCGAGTTGCTTGAGACCCGCGAAAAGCTGCCGGTGTTCGTGTCCATGGGTTCCCTGGCGGCATCCGGCGGCTACTGGATCGCCGCCAACGCCACGGAAATCTGGGCCATGCCCACCACATTGACCGGCTCCATCGGCGTCTTCGGCATCGTTCCCACTTTCGGCGAGACTCTGGAGAGCATGGGTATCGACAGCGACGGCGTGGGAACCACCGAACTGGCCGACATCTACCGGCTGGACCGACCCCTGTCGCCCCAGGGGCAGCGGATCATCCAGCTCACCATCGAGGATATTTACGGAAAGTTCCTGGCGCTGGTCGCCGAGGGCAGGGGTTCGACACCCGAGAAAATCGAAGAGATTGCCGGAGGCCGGGTGTGGACCGGCAAACATGCCCTGGACGTGGGCCTGGTGGACCACCTGGGCTCGCTCAAGGACACAGTGGCGGCGGCCGCCGAAAAGGCCGGGGTGGCCCGGTGGCGGGTCAAATACATCACCCCGCCACTGACCTTCCAGGAGCGCCTTCTCAAGCAACTTTCCGGAGAAATGGGCCGTTTCTCCGGCGCCGGTACCAGCCTCGTCGAGGCCCTGCCCGCGCCCCTTGACCGCCGCGCCCGGGAACTGGCCCTGCTATTTCGGGAAATAAGCCGCCTCAACGATCCACGGGGCGCCTACCTGCAATGTTTCGCCTGCCCCGAGGAATTGTAGATCGGTGGCAACCAAGACCTGCGGGGACCCGCTACCAGCCGAAAACCTGTTTAACGAAAGGTATGGTCACCCGCCGCTTTTCCGCCAATGACGCCAGGTCCAGCCGCTCAAGGTAGGCCATCAGGTGATCCAGGTCCCGGCTGCCGCGGTTGACGATAAAAAGACCAACCTCACGGGAAAGCTCGATGCCCAGCCGGGCTGCCCGGTGGCGCAGGATAGCGATTTTGTCCTCGTCGTCGTAGGTCGCCAGGTGAAAAACCAGTGCCGCCGAGAGCCTGGATTTCAGGTCGGGCAGGGCCAGGGGCAGTTCCCGGGGTGGACCGTCGGCGCCAATCACCAGCCTATTACCCTGATCCTGTATCCGGTTGTAGAAACCGAACAGCGCTTCCTCCCACCCGGGCCGGCCGGCCACCGCCTCCACGCCGGCCAGGCACACCAGGTCCTGGTACTCCATATCGTCGAGAACCTGATCGGGCGGATAGTCGATCATATCGCCCAGGGAAAAGTACTGGGCACCGCCACCCTCTTCCCGGACCCGGTGACAGGCGGCCTGAAGAAGATGGCTTCGGCCGCTGCCTTTGCTCCCCCAGAGGTAGACCAGGGGTTCACCGGTACCGCCCAGGGCCGCCTTGGCACGCGCCCTGATAGTGTCATCCGGCGCAAGGAAATTGGCGAAGGTGGCCTCGTCGCGCAGGCGCAGGCCCAGACTCAACTGCCCGGTCACTGTTCTTTGCCGGCAAGCCATTTAAGCCGTTGCAACGGGGATTCGGGGCCGGCGCCGGCAAGCACCACCAGTCGATCGTCGGCGGCCAGGTTATCGAGTAACAGTTCGCGCTCGCCCTCGACGGTGACGATGAGCCGGACATTCCCCCCGGAAACCCGCTCCACCTGGACATCCTGCACCATGGTCAACCCGGCCACGAACGACATCAGGCCGTCGAAATCCCGGTAACTGGCGATGCCGTCGATGGACAATGTCAGGGTATCGGCAGTGGCCCGGGGGCGATAGGCGAGTGTCGCCGCCAGGGCATCCACCGCTCCATCGACGCTCCGGGCCAGCAGGCCATCGAGCGAGGCGCCGGTGGCACCCTCCAGCTCGGTCCTGCTGTCATGACCGAGCAACCAGGCGCCGCGCCATTGCCCGCTGGAGGTCCGGTAATAGCGAATCACCAGCCAGGCATCGCTCCGGTACCGGCCGGCCGCCGCAGTGATGGCTTCCGTCTCGAAGCGCCAGGCCTGGTCCGGGGACAATAGCAGGCTGTCTTCCAGATCCAGGAGAGGCAATCGATAGGGTGCGGCGCGGCGCTCGAAATGCCGTTCAAGCAACTCGTAAACATCGGCGCCGGTTTCATGGTCGGCAAATGTCCGATCGCCGTCTCCGGTTTCATGAACCAGCCAGACCAGCAGCCGGGGCCGGCTGGCCGGCCAGATAGGCAATTGGTTGCGGCGCAGGAAACGGTCGATCTCGGCCCGGGCATAACGCGCTGTTACCGCCGGCGCTCCCTTCTCGTCCTTGCCGGCAGGCAGCTCGGTATACCCGAACTCCACCACATAGGACGCGGCGCCGGCTAGCAGGGGCGCCACGGCGGGATAATCGACGATGGCACTGTCGCCGGTTTTTTTGATCAGCACCTGCCCCAGCCCCCGGCGCAGGGCCCGGTCGCGCTCGGCATCGCCAAAATCGGCCACCGGCACCGTGGCGCTGTAGAGATCGTCCACCTGGACCGCAAAGGCGTGTTCGATCAACAGCAGAACAAGCAGGAGCCCGAGGCTCTGGAAGCGTTTTTTCATGGCGGCAGATTGTATCAGTTGTCGGCGCTTTCACCACCCGTTTCGAGGGCAAGTAAATGCGCGCCAAAGTTCCGCCTCGCCGGGCTGGCATTCTGGAGTCGGGAAGATAAAATAGCGTCTTTGCAACGGAAGTTCAGAATGAATCGAGATACCCCCCCGTCGCTGCGCTACAAGGATGCGGGTGTCGATATCGACGCCGGCAACGCCCTGGTGGAGCGCATAAAGACCGTCACCAAAAAAACCCGCCGGCCAGAGGTGATGTCCGGCCTGGGCGGTTTCGGCGCCCTGTGCAAGCTGCCCTCGGGATACAAGAACCCGGTTCTGGTGAGCGGCACCGACGGTGTCGGCACCAAGCTGCGCCTGGCCATGGCGCTGGGCAAGCACGACACCATCGGCATCGACCTGGTGGCCATGTGTGTCAACGACCTGGTGGTGTGCGGCGCCGAGCCCCTGTTCTTCCTGGATTACTATGCCACCGGCAAACTCAATGTCGACACCGCTGCCGACGTGGTCACCGGCATCGCCGAGGGCTGCCAACGGGCGGGCTGCGCCCTGGTGGGCGGCGAGACGGCCGAAATGCCGGGCATGTACCAGGGGGAGGACTACGACCTGGCCGGCTTTTGCGTCGGTGTCGTCGAGGAAACGGAGATCATCGATGGCAAAGCCGTTCATGTGGGCGATGTCCTTATCGGCCTCGACTCCAGCGGCCCCCACTCCAATGGCTACTCCCTGGTCCGCAAGATTCTCGAAGTGTCGGGCAGCGATCCCCTCGCGGTCACTGTCGGCGAACAAAGCCTGGCGGAAGCCCTGCTCGCCCCCACCCGTATCTACGTCAAACCCCTGCTGGACCTGATCCGGGAATGCCCCGTACACGCCATCGCCCATATCACCGGCGGCGGTTTGCTGGAAAATATCCCTCGCGTATTGCCTTCGGGCACTCGCGCCATCCTCGATAAAAGTGCCTGGCGCCAGCCGCCGGTTTTCGACTGGCTCCAGGAAGCCGGCAATATCGAGCAAACCGAGATGTACCGCACCTTCAACTGCGGCATCGGCATGGTGGTGTGCATCCCTGCCGCCGAGGCGGACAACGCCCTCGCCATTCTCCGCCAGGTCGGCGAGCGTGCCGCGATAATCGGCCGCATCGAGAAAGGCGGCAAAGGAGAACCGGGCGTTGTCATCAACTGATCGCGGGGCAGGCCCGAAGCGCCTGGTGGTACTGATTTCGGGCAGCGGCACCAACCTGCAAACCCTGATCGACGCCACCCGCCAGGGCAGCATCAATGGTCGCATCGTCGCGGTAATCAGCAACAAACCCGGCGTGCGCGGCCTGGAAAGGGCGCAATCGGCGGACATCCCGGCACTGACCGTCGATCACCGGGATTTCCAGCGCCGGGAAGACTTTGACGCGGCTCTGGCTGAACAGATTGAATCCCACCGGGCCGACCTGGTGATACTTGCCGGTTTCATGCGCATCCTGACGCCCGGCTTCGTTAACCGCTTCGCCGGGCGCATGATGAACATACACCCCTCCCTGCTACCCCGGTACCCGGGTCTGGACACTCACCGACGGGCCATCGATGCCGGCGATCGAGAGGCCGGCGCCACGGTTCATTTCGTCACCGAGGAACTGGACGGGGGTCCGGCCATTGTCCAGGCCAGGGTTCCCATCCACCCCGACGACACCCCGGCGACACTGGCGGCACGGGTCCTGGAAAAGGAACACCTTATCTACCCCTATGCCGTCAAGCTTTTCTGCGAGGGGCGCCTGGGACTCACTGGACAGGGCGCGACCCTGGACGGAACTCTCCTGCCCAGAACCGGCCTGGCGTACCTCGACCCCTGAATTTTCGCGCAAGGCCCGGCGCTATTGTGCTATGTTTGCCAAGTGGAGGTACCATGCGCCCGATACTTCATTGCCTTCTGCTCACCCCCCTGCTGCTTTTTCTTGCACCGGCGGCCGCCCTGACGCCCCACGAGGCAGTCTATGCCGCGAGCTATAACGGCCTGCCCATCACCGCGAAAAAAACCCTTGCGCGCTCCGACGACGGTTATCGCCTGAGCCTGGTGGCAAAAAACCTCCTGGGCCGGATCGCCGAGACCGAGGCATTCCACCTGGATGACAGCGGCACTATTCACCCCGACAGCTATCATTACGAACGTTCCATTTTCGGCCGTGGGCGGGAGGAAATCATGACTGTCGAGCCCGGCCGCAGTGAAGCCATCTACCTGCGCAAGGGCGAGCGCCACGTTATCGAGATGGAGGATAGCTACCTGGGCCCTCTGAGCTACCAGCTGGCCATGCGCCGGGACCTGATCGAAAACAACCCCGAACTCTGCTACCAGGTCATTTACCGGGGCCGTGTGAAGGAATACCGGTTCCGGCGCCTGGGTGAGGAAAAGCTGAAGACCCGTGCCGGAACCTTCGACACCATCAAGCTCGAGCGCGTCCGGGACGACGACCAGCGGGAGACCCTGCTATGGGTGGCGCCGTCCCTGGATTACCTGCCCGTCAGGCTCTGGCAGCGGGAGGAAGACGGCGAGAGCTATGAAATGGAGCTGAAAGCGTCTAATCTGATAGACAAGAATCAATAAGGGCTTGTTAACAGTCCCAAAGGAGAAGCCACATGGTTGAGCCTGTTATCGCGGATACCAAACCGCGGATGGTCGACGTCACGGCGGGCAGGACCTATTACTGGTGCGCCTGCGGACTCAGCGAAAACCAGCCTTTTTGTGACGGCTCCCACGCCAGCACGGACATCACGCCTATGGCCTGGACCGCGCAAAAATCCGGCAATGTGGCATTCTGCGCCTGCAAACAGACCGCCACCGCACCGCTTTGTAACGGCCAACACAAAAACCTGGGGTAAATCATGACGGAAGTTGACAATAACCGCCGCCAGCGCGGCAATAGCAGACTGCCTCTCGTGATCGGGGTCGCCGTGATCATCGTGATCGCCGGCATCTGGTATTTCGGTAGCCGGGACGGCGAGGCGCCACCGGAGACCGCGAAGGTGACCGCACCCGAGCCAAAACCGGCCGCCGAGGAACCGCCGCCGGAACCGGCGCCGGATATACCGCGCCCCGAACCTGCGCCGGCACCGGAACCCGAACCGGAACCCCTGCCGCCACTGCCGGAAAGCGACCCCGCGGTCCGTCAGGAACTGCGGCCTTTGAGCGAGTCCGACCGCTACGAACAGTGGCTGGAGACCGAGAACCTCATCCAGAAAACCGTGACGGTAGCCGAGGGCATGTCCCGGGGTGTGCTGCTGCGCAAGGTGATCCCGATGTCGGCACCGGAACAACCGTTCCAGGTCAGCAAAGAAGACGGCACAATGGTGATCGCGGAATCCAGCTACGACCGCTATGATCCGCTGGTGGAAACGCTGGTCAGTATTGAGCCACGTCCGCTGGCCAATGCCTTCCACAAGTTCCGCCCGCTCCTGGAAGAGGCCTACGGCGAACTGGGCCGTCCCGAGGAGGACATGGACAACACCCTGATCCGGGCCATCGACCGGGTGCTGGCCACGCCGGAAGTGGAAGAACCCATTGAACTGGTCCGGGAATCCGTTTACTACCAGTTTGCCGATCCCAGGCTGGAATCCCTGCCGCCGATACAGAAACAGATGCTGCGCCTGGGTCCGGAAAACCGGGAGAAGATCAAGCGTTACCTGCGGGAGGTTCGCGCCGCCCTGGTCGCCCAGGAAGCCGACGCCGGCGAGTGACGGGAAACGCCCGGCGGTGCACCAGGCGCGCACCGCCGGGTTTGATAACGACATACGATAACGATAATGGCCCGACAACCCCTTTTTCTGGCAATCCTCTTAAGCCTCGCCGCCTGCACCGCGACGGCACAGCCCGACGTCGACGGGGATCCGACGTCAGAGAGTCCATCCACCGGCGACGAAGCCGAAGCGCCCTGGCTGGACACCGGCCGCGAATACGTTATCGAGCGGGCGGACAACCTGGCCGCCTGGATGGACAATTTCTTTGGCGACGCCGAGCGCGAGGGAGAGGCCCCCTATTCCACCCTTCGCCTGCGGCTCGAGCAGGATTGGGACCAGGAAGACGGTCATGATGACGACCTCAAATTGCGGGGCAAACTCTACCTGCCAAAGTTCAACGAGCGCCTCAGCCTGCTGTTTTCCGATGACGACGATAAAACCGGCAACGAGGAACTGCTGATTGACGAGCGCCGCAACCCGGACGACGTGGCCCTTCAATACACGGCCCGGGACAAGAAACACTATCGTCTGGATTTCAAGGTGGGCCTGCGATCCTCCCTGGCCCTTAAAGCCTCCATGCGCTACCGCTACGAATACCCTTTCACCGATACCTGGCTGGGCCGGGCCAGCGAGGAAGTGTTCTACTATGGCGACGACGGCTTCGGCTCCCGCACCCGTATTGAGCTGGACAAAATCCTCGATGACCGACGTGTCGTCCAGTGGCGCAACCAGGCCGACTGGGAAGAGGAAGAACCCGGCGTCGAATGGGACACCAGCCTCGCCCTTTACCGTCGTCTCGATGACAACAGAGCCATCAGCTACTACACCGCCGTTTCCGGCGAGACGCGACCCGATCCCTTTACCGCAAGTTATAGCCTGGGCGTGCGCTACCGCCAGAACTTCCTGCGTCCCTGGCTGTTTCTCGATGTGCAGCCCTATTACAGTTGGCGTAAAAATGACGCCGAGGACAACCGCTACGGATCCGCGGGCCTGAGGTTAAGGCTCGAAGCCGTGTTCGAGAAGGATTTCAGCAGGAAAAAGAAAAATTAGACCGTGTTCTACCTGGAGATCAAGTACGCCCATATGGCCTTTGCCGTGGTCAGCATTGCCCTGCTGGCGGTGCGATTTAGCTGGTCGCTGACCGCTCCGGAAAGACTCAGGGCAACGTGGGTGCGGATCCTGCCCCATGCCAACGACACCCTTCTCCTGGCCTGCGCCATCTATCTGATGACCGCGACCCGTCAGTATCCCTTTGTGCAGGGATGGCTCACGGCCAAGTTTTTCGCCCTGCTTGTCTATATCGCCCTGGGCAATATCGCCCTCAAGCGGGCCCGAACCCCCGCCCGCAAGGTGACCGCGGCGATTATGGCCGGCGGCATTTTTGCCTATATCGTCGTCGTGGCGTTCACCAAACGGGCCCTGCCCCTCTGAGCGGGAAGGATATCCGGTCGAGGCCCGGGCCCGCCCTCAGGCTTTGGGCAATGTGACGCCCCGCTGCCCCTGGTACTTGCCGCCGCGATCCTTGTAGGAAGTCTCGCAGATTTCGTCGGACTCGAAAAAGAGCATCTGGGCCACGCCCTCGTTGGCGTAGATCTTTGCCGGCAGGTTGGTGGTATTGGAAAACTCCAGGGTCACATGACCCTCCCACTCCGGCTCCAGGGGCGTGACATTGACGATAATGCCACAGCGGGCATAGGTGGACTTGCCCAGGCAGATGGTAAGCACGCTGCGGGGAATGCGGAAATACTCCACGGTGTGGGCCAGGGCGAATGAGTTGGGCGGAATGATGCAGTAGTCACCCTGGACGTCGACAAATGCGTCGTTGTCGAAGTGCTTGGGATCCACCGTCTTCGAGTGAATATTGGTGAAGATCTTGAAGTGGTCGGAACAGCGCACGTCGTAGCCGTAGCTGGAGACACCGTAGGAGATCACCTTCTGGCCATCGGGATCCGGCTGCCGGACCTGGGTGGCCTGGAAGGGTTCGATCATGCCGTTTTCCATCGCCATGCGGCGGATCCATTTATCGGATTTGATGGTCATGGGGCTTGTTGTCCTGTACTGGCGTCAAGGGGCTGCGGGAAAGGCGCAATCATACGGATTCTCCCTGCATTTTGCACCACAACCGGCCTGCGTCTTTTATCGCCCTGTTGTGTCAATCCTCGATGGAAATCTCGGGTCCGCCACCCTGGAGATTTTCCAGGGCCTCCCGCAACCGTCCGGCGATGGCCTGGTATTCCCCGGCGATCAGGCTGTCCGGTTCCCGGATGACCGTGGGCATACCGTTGTCGGTCTCCTCGCGGATGCGGCGGTCCAGGGGCAGCGACCCCAGCAGCGGCACCTGGTATTCCCCGGACACCTTGAGGCCACCGCCCTCGCCGAAGATGGGCTCCATATGGCCGCAGTTGGAGCAGATATGCATGGCCATGTTCTCGACGATGCCGAGCACCGGGATATCCACCTTGCGGAACATCTCGATACCCTTGCGGGCGTCGCTCAAGGCGATGTCCTGGGGGGTGGTGACAATCACCGCCCCGGAGACCCGGGCCTTCTGGGCCAGGGTCAGTTGGATGTCGCCGGTGCCCGGGGGCATGTCCACGATAAGCACGTCCAGTTTTCCCCAGAGTGTCTGTTCGAGCATCTGCACCAGTGCGCCCCCCGCCATGGGACCCCGCCAGACCATGGGTGTGTTATCCGTGGCCAGGTAGCCCATGCTCATGGAGGCGATGCCGTGGGCCCGTACCGGTTTCATGTACTTGTCGTCCACCAGCTGCGGCCGCGATCCGGCATCGATGCCCAGCATGCGGGCCTGGCTGGGACCGTAGATATCGGCGTCGAGCAGCCCCACTGCCTGGCCTTCCCCGGCCAGGGCCAGGGCCAGGTTTACGGCCGTGGTGGATTTGCCCACGCCGCCCTTGCCCGAGGCGACGGCGACGATGTAGGTGACCTGGCCGAGACCGGCCGACGGGTGTGTCTCTGCCATTTTCCGCTCCTGATGAAATACGGTGGAAAAAACGCTATAGTTGCGCCCCCGAAAATCACCCCGATCCCCTGACCGGACGCTCAAACCGAGGGCCCATGACCGATTCCCGCAACATTCTCGTCACCAGCGCGCTTCCCTACGCCAATGGCGACATCCATCTCGGCCACCTGGTGGAGTATATCCAGACCGATATCTGGGTCCGGTTCCAGAAGCTGCGGGGGCACGCATGTTACTACGTCTGTGCCGACGATGCCCACGGTACCGCCATCATGCTCAAGGCGGAAGAACTGGGAATCACTTCCGAACAACTGATCGACCAGGTCAAGGCCCGCCACGAGCGGGATTTCGCGGACTTCCATATCGCGTTCGACAATTACCACTCCACCCATTCCGAGGAAAACCGGCAGTTTTCCGAGGCCATATTCCGGGCCCTGTCGGACAATGGCCATATTGCCAGCCGGGAAATTACCCAGGCCTATGACCCGGAAAAAAAGCTTTTCCTGGCCGACCGCTATATCAAGGGTACCTGCCCCCGCTGCGGCGCCGACGACCAGTACGGGGACAACTGCGAAAGTTGCGGCGCCACCTATACCCCCACCGAGCTGGTCAATCCCCGCTCGGCCATCTCCGGCGCCGTGCCGGTGGAAAAGGCGTCGACCCACTATTTTTTCAAACTCCCGGATTTTGTCGATTTCCTGAAAGACTGGATCCGCTCCGGCCACGTGGCCGAGGAAACCGCCAACAAACTTGACGAGTGGCTGGAGGGTGGCCTGCGGGAATGGGATATCAGCCGCGACGCCCCCTACTTCGGTTTCGAGATTCCCGGCGCGCCGGGCAAGTATTTCTACGTCTGGCTGGATGCCCCCATCGGCTACATGGCCAGCTTCAAGAACCTGTGCGACCGGGAAGGGCTGGACTTCGATGCCTTCTGGAAGCGGGACTCGGAGGCGGAGCTTTACCACTTTATCGGCAAGGACATCGTCAACTTCCACGCCCTGTTCTGGCCCGCCATGCTCGACAGTGCCGGCTATCGCACCCCCACCCGCATCTGCGTGCATGGCTTTCTCACGGTCAATGGCAAGAAAATGTCCAAGTCCCGGGGTACTTTTATCAATGCCCGGGCCTACCTGGACCACCTGGACCCGGAATACCTGCGCTATTACTTCGCCGCCAAGCTCTCCAGCGGTGTCGAGGACCTGGACCTGAACCTCGATGACTTTGTCCAGAAGGTCAACAGCGACCTGGTGGGCAAGGTGGTCAATATCGCCAGTCGCTGCGCCAGGTTCATTACCCGCGACAGCGATGGCATGCTCGCCGGCTCGGTGGCGGACGAGACACTCTGGCGGCAGGCCAGCGAGGCCGCCGACAGTATCGCCGCCGCATACGAAAACCGGGAATTCGGCCGCGCCGTACGGGAAATCATGGCCATCGCCGATGCCGCCAACGAGTACATCGCGGCAAAAGAACCCTGGAAACTGGCCAAGGAGTCGGGCCGGGAAACGGAGGTCCAGGCCATCTGTTCCCTGGGAATCAACCTCTTCCGGGTCCTGATGGTCTACCTGAAGCCGGTATTGCCCGCCATGGCCGCCAAGGCCGAGGCCTTCCTCGACGACAACCTTTCCTGGAACAGCGCCAGCCGGCCGCTGCTCAACCACAGGATCAACAAATTCAAGCCGCTGATGCAGCGGGTGGAAAAGACCGGAGTGGACGCCATGGTGGAATCGAGCCGGGACCAGCTGGCGGTCGACAACGCCGGTGCACAAGCGCCGGCGCCCGGCCCCCTGGCCGACGACCCCCTGGCCGGGGAAATCGCCTTCGACGATTTTATCAAGGTAGACCTGCGGGTGGCCCGGATTGTCAGGGCGACCCACGTCGACGGCGCCGACAAGCTTCTGCAACTGACCCTGGACATCGGCGGCGAGACCCGCAACGTGTTTTCCGGCATCAAGTCCCGGTACAAGCCCGAGGAACTGGAAGGCCGGCTCACGGTCATGGTGGCCAACCTGGCACCGCGCAAGATGCGCTTCGGCGTATCCGAAGGCATGGTTCTGGCCGCCGGCGACAAAAAGGGTATCTACCTGCTGTCACCCGATAGCGGGGCGGAGCCGGGAATGCGGGTGACTTGAAGGCAATATCGCGGGCAAGGCCCGCTCCCACACCGGTAGCACCGGCGGTGGTGAATCCCTCACTGTGGGAGCGATCCTAGATCGCGAATTTGTGAGAACATCGGTGCGACGCTCCTTTATCGGCACAACCGATAAGCAAGACACGCTTTTTCGATTTTCCAAGAAAAAACTAATCTGAGACAATGCAGGCGGTTCAAAGAGGCGCAGTCCATGCAAGATATCGCCATCATCCTGATCAGCGCCGTGTTGGTGAACAACTTTGTGTTGGTCCAGTTCCTGGGCCTGTGCCCCTTCATGGGCGTTTCGAACAAGCTGGAAACCGCCATCGGCATGTCCAGCGCCACCACCTTCGTGCTGACTCTGGCGGCCATCTCCAGTTACCTGGTCAATACCTGGGTGCTGCAACCCCTGGGGCTCGAATACCTGCGCACCATCGCGTTTATCCTGGTTATCGCCGTGGTGGTGCAGTTCACGCGCCTGTTCATCGAGAAATCCAGCCCCCTCCTTTACCGGGTGCTGGGTGTGTTTCTGCCCCTGATTACCACTAACTGCGCGGTGCTGGGCGTGGCCCTGCAAAACACCATGCGCGACCGCGGCTTCCTGGAAGCCTCCCTGTACGGCTTCGGCGCCGCCGTCGGCTTCTCCCTGGTACTGGTGCTGTTCGCCGCCATGCGCGAGCGGCTGGCCGTGGCCGATGTCCCCGAGCCGTTCCGGGGACCGGCCATCGGCATGATCACGGCCGGGCTGATGTCCCTGGCCTTCATGGGTTTCAGCGGGTTGGTATAAGCGGCCATGATTGAGGTTATCGCCCAACACCCGCTGCTGGCCGCGCTTATTGCGCTGGTGGGGCTCGCCGTTGTATTCGGGGCGGTGCTCGGCTATGCAGCGGTCAAGTTCCGGGTCGAGGGGGATCCAATCGTCGACCAGATCGACGAACTGCTGCCCCAGACCCAGTGCGGCCAGTGCGGCTATCCGGGCTGTCGCCCCTATGCCGAGGCCATCGCCGATGGCGACGCCATCAACAAATGCCCGCCGGGTGGCCAGGGCACCATTAACGCCCTGGCGGGCCTGCTCGATGTGCCGGCGCCCGAACTGGATGCCGAACACGGCGAGGAAAGCGACATCAAGAAAGTGGCCTATATCCGCGAGGACGAGTGCATCGGTTGTACCAAGTGCATCCAGGCCTGTCCGGTCGACGCCATCCTCGGGGCCGCCAAACAGATGCACACGGTCATCGTCGACGAGTGCACCGGCTGTGACCTCTGTGTGGAGCCCTGCCCGGTGGACTGTATCGAGATGCGCCCGGTGGAACAGGGCATCGGCGACTGGCGGTGGGACCTGCCCGAACCCCCGGCCCGGCACCTTAAAGGACTCAAATCCACCGACCTGATCGCCACCGACCGCTCGTCCGACAAGGGGAGCCGGGCGGCATGAGGAAAACCTGGACCACCCCGGGCGGCGTTCATCCCCCGGACAACAAGCGCCAATCCCTGGGGGAATCCATCGGCTCCCTGCCGCTGCCGGACCGGCTGATCCTGCCCCTCAACCAACATATCGGCGCCTTCGCCAGGCCCCTGGTGGCCGAGGGCGACAAGGTGCTTAAAGGCCAGATGATCGCCGAACCCGGCGGCTTTATCAGTGCCGCCATCCACGCGCCCACGTCCGGTACCGTCGAGTCCGTTATCGAGCACCCGGTTCCCCACCCGTCGGGCATGAGCGCCGACTGCGTGATTCTGGCCCCCGATGGCGAAGAGCGCTGGATCGAGCACCACGGCGTGGAAGATTACCTGTCCGCGAGCCCCTCCGCCCTGCTGGGCCTGATCCGTGACGCCGGCATCACCGGGCTGGGCGGCGCGGGCTTTCCCACGGAGGTGAAGCTCGGTCCGCGCAAGCCCATCGAGACCCTGATTATCAACGGCACCGAATGCGAACCCTACATCACCGCCGACCACGCCCTGATGCGCGAGCGGGCCGCGGACATCGTCGAGGGCATCAGGATCCTGGCCCATTTGCTGGGTGACCCCCGGGAGATATTGATCGGCATCGAGGACAACAAGGAGGATGCCTACGACGCCCTGTTGCCCCACCTGGACGGCACCGCCATCGAACTGGTGGAGTTTCCCACCAAATACCCATCCGGGGGCGAGAAACAGCTGATCCAGATCCTCACGGGCCGGGAAGTGCCCAGCGGCAAACTCCCCATTGACCTGGGCATCGTCTGCCAGAACGTGGGCACCACCTACGCCGTCTACCGGGCGGTACGCCACGGCGAACCCCTGATCAGCCGTATCACCACCGTCACCGGCGAGGCGCTGGCCACAAATCGCAACTACGAGGTGTTGCTGGGCACCCCCATCCGCCACCTGCTGGTCTGCAACGGCTTTAGCGAAGAGCGCTGTGAGCGCCTGATCATGGGTGGCCCCATGATGGGCTTTACCCTGCAGAACCCCGAGGTGCCGGTGATCAAGACAACCAACTGCATCCTGGCGCCGGACCTGCGCGAAATCCCGCCGGACCCCATGGCCCAGCCCTGCATCCGCTGCGGCCTCTGCGCCGAGGCCTGTCCCGCTTCGTTGCTGCCCCAGCAACTCTACTGGTACGCACAATCCCAAAACCATGAGCGGCTGGAAGCCCACAGCCTGTTCGACTGCATCGAGTGCGGCGCGTGCGCCTATGTCTGCCCCAGCAACATTCCCCTGGTGCAGTACTACCGGGCCGCCAAGGGCGAGATCCGCAAGCTCGCCGAAGAGCGCAAGAAATCCGATCACGCCCGCCAGCGCTTCGAGTTCCACAAGGCCCGCCAGGAGCGCCTTGAGGCCGAGAAAGCCGCCAAACGCGAAGCCCGCCGCAAGGCCGCCGAGGCCGCAAAGGAAACCGCGGCGACGGGCGCCCCCAAAAAAGGCAAGGGTTCCGCCGACGACATTATCGCCATGGCCAAGGCCCGTGCCGCCGAACGCAAGGCCTCGCCAGAACAGGCCCGGGCCAAGCTGGAGCGGGGCGTGGAATCGGCCAGGGACCGGCTGAAAGCGGCGGAGGAAAAACTCGCCGAAGCACAACGGGAGGCCATCGAGGGAGAAGCCCTGGAAAAGCTCCGCGCCCGCGTCGAGACGGCAAGGCTCAAACTGGGAGAAGCCGAACGCAAATTGCAGCAGGAAGTGAAGCCTGCAGAAGTGGAGTCTGCAAAGGACACCGGGAAAACGGTCGCCGCGAAAATGCAGCAAAGCCCGCGGGAGCAGCTGGAGAAGAAGATTGCCACGCTGCGCGAGCGTATCGCCGGCACCGAGGCCAAGATCGCCGACATCGCCGATGCCACCACTGTCGAGGCCATGCGCAAGGGCCTGGACAAGCAACAGCAAAAACTCCGGGACGCCGAGCGCGAACTGGCCGAATTGCCCCCCGACGCCCAGGAACCGGGGGAAGATCCGGTGGCCGCCGATGCCGCGGCCGCCGCCATCGCCCGGGCCCAGGCGCGTATCGAGGCCCGGCAAAGCCAGACGCCCGAGCAGCAACGACAGGCCCGCATCGAATCCCTGCGCCAGCGCATCGACAAGGCGGAGCAGAAACTCGCCAGGGCCGAGGCCGAGGGGTCGGAGCATATCGACACCCTGAGAACCTCTGTGGACAAGCTCCGCGCCAAACTCGATACCGAGCAGCGGGAAGCAGGCGGCATCGAGGAGAATTCCTGAGCCATGGTATTCACCCGCGCCTCCTCGCCCCACGGCCACGCGCCTCTGGACACCCGCCGGGTCATGCAGTACGTGCTCCTGGCGACGATACCGGGGCTGGTGGCCCTGACCTGGAACTTCGGCTGGGGCTCGCTGATCAACATCGTCCTGGCGTGCCTGGTGGCCGTGGCCTGCGAAGCGGGCGTCATGGCCATCCGCCGCCGGCCGGTGATTTTCTATCTGCGCGACCACAGCGCCCTGGTCACCGCCTGCCTGCTGGGCCTGGCCCTGCCGCCCCTGGCCCCGTGGTGGCTTGTGGTGCTGGCCACCGGCTTTGCCATCGTCGTTGCCAAGCACCTCTATGGAGGCCTCGGCTACAACCCCTTCAACCCGGCCATGGTGGGTTATGTGGTGGCGCTGATTTCCTTCCCGGTGGCCATGACCACCTGGATCACACCCCGGGACCTGCTCCCGGAGGGCGTCACCCTGCCCGGCCTGATTGAATCCGTGCGCATCGTCTTCGGCTTTGCCGGCACCGGCTCGGTCCTGGACGGCATCACCGGCGCCACGCCCCTGGATGCCTTCAAGCACCACAGCGGCCTGCTGGTGGAACAGATCCGTGCCCGGGAGCCCCTGTTCAGCGAGGCGGAGGTGGCCAGCTACGGCTGGGAATGGGTCAACCTGGGCTTTCTCGCCGGCGGCGTGTGGCTGCTCTACAAGCGGGTTTTCACCTGGCACGCCCCCATCGCCATGCTCTCCGCCCTGGCACTGATGGCAATGCTGTTCTACGACGGAGGCAGTTCGTCAAGCGGCGGGCCGGTACTCATGCACTTGCTGAGCGGCGCCACCATGCTGGGTGCGTTCTTTATCGTCACCGATCCGGTGAGTTCGGCCACCAGCAACCGGGGCCGCCTGGTTTTCGGCGCCGCCATCGGCATACTGATCTACGTCATCCGGGTCTGGGGCGGCTATCCCGATGCCGTGGCCTTCGCCGTGCTGCTGATGAATTTCGCCGCCCCCATGATCGACAACTACAGCCTGCCGCGCACCTATGGCCAGAAAAAATCCCGCCGGGCAACGGAGAAAATGGAATGAGTTCGCCGGAAGACCAGGGCCCGGCACCGCCACGGCTGACCAGTTCGATCCGCTTTAACAGCCTGGTACTGGGGCTGTTTGCCCTGGTCACGGCATTGTTGCTGGCCACCACCTACCTGGGCACCCGCGACACCATCGCCGAAGCGGAACGGGAAGCCGCCCAGCGTTCGCTGCTGGAAATATTTCCACCGGACAGCCACGACAACGACCTGTTGGACGACACCATCCCGGTGCCCAAACCCTATTGGTCCACCCTGGGGCTGGACAAGGGTGGCGACATTCACGTGGCCAGGCGCGACGGCAGAATCGTCGGTTTTATTGTCCCCGCGGTGGCACCGGATGGCTACAATGGTGACATCCGCCTGCTGGTGGGCCTGCGACCCGACGGCACCATTGCCGGGGTGCGGGTGACCAGCCACAGCGAAACCCCGGGGCTGGGGGACAAGGTGGACCTGAAGATCAGCGACTGGATTCTCGGCTTTAACGGCAAGTCCCTGGGCAACCGGCGCCGGGAGGACTGGGCGGTAAAGAAAGACGGCGGCAGCTTCGATCAGTTCACCGGCGCCACCATCACGCCCCGGGCGGTGGTGGCCCGGGTCTTGCGCACGCTGCTGTTCTTCCGCGACCATGGCGGCGAACTGGTCAAGGCGGCGAAAAAGGCGACGCCGGCGGCCGCGACGACCACCAACTCCAAAGCAGATTGACGCAAACCATGACGGATCAAAGTCAGTACGGCGAAATTGCCCGCAATGGCCTGTGGAACAACAACCCGGCCCTGGTACAGCTTCTGGGCCTGTGCCCGCTGCTGGCGGTAACCGGCACCGTGGTCAACGCCCTGGGGCTGGGGCTGGCCACCCTGCTGGTGCTGGTGGGGTCCAACCTGGTGGTGTCGCTGATCCGCCGCCAGGTTTCGGATGCAGTGCGCATCCCCGTGTTCGTGATGATCATCGCCACCTTCGTCACCTGCACCGAACTGTTGATGAAAGCCTATACCTACGAGCTCTACCAGATTCTGGGCATCTTTATTCCCCTCATCGTCACCAACTGCGCCATCCTCGGTCGGGCGGAAGCCTTCGCCAGCAAGAACGGTCTGCTGCCCTCGACCCTGGACGGCGTGATGATGGGACTCGGTTTCGGCGCCGTGCTCCTGGTCATCGGCGGCATTCGCGAGATCCTGGGCCACGGTACCCTGTTCGCCAACATGTCGCTGCTCTTCGGCCCGGTGGCGGAGGGCTGGCAACTGACCCTGTTCGGCGACGGCCAGGGCCTGCTGGTGGCAGTGCTGCCTCCAGGGGCCTTTCTGGTAACCGGCCTGCTCATCGCCCTGAAAAACGTTATCGACGGCCAGATCGCCCGTCGCCGGGCCGCCCGCCGGGCACCCGTTGCCAGGGGCTCCAAACGGGTTCGCACCACCGGAACCATCAGCTAGAACGTCTGCTGCTCTCGGAGAGCGACGCCACGTGCCGCCCAGGGCCGTTCGCCTTGAGATGGCCCGGCAAGTCTCATACTATCAAGGCAACCCAGCAACCGGGAGTGACTGTGCACAGGCCGAAAGCGGTCGCCGTCAAAGTTTATGCGTTTGTTTCCTGGCTGATTCTCCACGGTGCCCTGTGGTGGCTGCTTACCGGCGGCCATGGCTGGGCATTCGGGCTGGCGTTTGCGGTGTCCGCCGCGGCCCTTTCCCTGTACCTGTCGCGCTCGCCGCTGCCCCTGCGCCTGCATAGACTGCCGGGCTTTGTCGCCATGTTCTGCCGGGAACTCCTGTCCGCCGGCTGGGACGTGGCCCGGCGGGCCCTGCATCCGCGACTGCCGCTGGCACCGCAATGGCTCGACTACCCCCTGCAATCCCGCGACTTCCATGTCCGCCTGGTGCTGTCCGCGATGGTGGGCCTGCTGCCCGGCACCCTGTCGTCCCGATTCGAAGACGACATCCTGTGGGTACACGTCATCGATGCAACACAACCCTGGCAGGACACAGTGGCGGCCCTGGAACAGGCCCTTGCGAATTTGCTGGAGGACCGGCGGGCATGATGGCACTGGCGGGATTTCTTCTGTTGACCGCGCTGGCCGGGTTATGGCGGCTGCTGCGGGGGCCCACCAGGGCGGACCGACTTCTACCCATTCAGTTTTTTGGCACCACCGGTACCACCGTCCTGCTGATCCTGGCTCAAGCCCAGCAACAGCCGGCCCTGCGGATTGTAGCCCTGCTCCTGGCCCTGCTCGCGGCGGTGGTGCCCATCGCGCTCGTTCAGTATTTGAGGAGGGTAGGTGACTGACTGGCTGGCACTATTGAGCTGGGTGCCCCTGCTTGCGGGTGCCTTCTTCTTCCTGGCCGGCACGGTGGGCCTGCTACGCTTTCCCGATATCTACTCGCGCCTTCATGCCATCACCAAGGCGGACACCCTCGGCCTGGGCCTGGTGACCCTGGGCCTGATAATGCGTGCTGAAAACTGGCAGGCCGTGGCTGTCATGGTGCTGATCTGGTTGCTGATGATGGGCTCCGGCGCCACCACCTGCCAATTGCTGGCCCGCTATCAGCAGGATCTGGAGGCGCCCGACGCGGACAAGGAACCGGTCCATGCCCGACGCTGAGTGGCTGTTCGACGGTACCCTGGGGATCCTGCTGCTGGTTCTTGCCGGGGCGGCCCTGCATGCCCGCAGCCTCTATGCCGCAGTGGTCATGTTCATCGCGCTGGGCCTGATGCTGGCACTTACCTGGGCGCGACTGGGCGCCCCCGACCTGGCCCTCGCCGAGGCGGCCATCGGCGCGGGAGTGACCGGCGCGCTCCTGTTTTCGACCCTTTACAAGGCCGGCATGGACCGGCATAAACGCGCAACCCCGAACCGGATTGCCCTGCTATTGCCCGGTCTGGCCTTCCTATTGCTGCTGACGGCGGCCTGGCCGCTGCCGGAGATGCACTCGCCCCTGCCCGACCAGGTAATGGCGCATCTGAAAGACAGCGGGGTATCCCATCCGGTTACCGCCGTCCTGCTCAACTTCCGCGCCTGGGACACACTCCTGGAAGTTTCGGTGGTCCTGATCGCCCTGTTGGGAGTCCGCCAGCTTTACCCTTCCCACGGCGAAGTTCCGACTCCCTGGCCGCTGATGCTGGCCTGGGGCAGGCTGCTGGCGCCGTTGACCGTGATCGTTGGCGGCTATTTGCTGTGGCGCGGCACAGACGCCCCCGGCGGCGCCTTCCAGGCGGGTACTGTCCTCGCCGCCGGCGGCGTCGCCCTGCGCCTGATCGGTGTACTGCCACCCCTGGGCTGGCACCAGTGGCCGGTACGCCTGCTGGTCCTCGCCGGCGTACTGGTCTTTGTCGCGGTGGCGGCCCTGACCGCCTGGCTGGGTCAGGGATGGCTTCACTACCCGACCGGCTCGAGCAAGGTGCTGATCCTGTTGATCGAACTCATGGCAACGGCGTCCATTGCCACCACCCTGACGTTGCTGGTCGTGGGCGAGAAGCGGGAGTTGCGGCCTTGAGCACCACCCTCTTTTATCTCGCCATTGGCATCGGCCTCTGGCTGATGGGACTGCACGGCCTGCTGGCGACGCGCCAGTCCATAATCCTGGTCCTGGCGATCAACATCATGTCGAGCGGCACCTTTATGGTCATGGTCGCCCTGGCCACCCATAGCGACCCGGTGGATCCCGTCCTCCAGGCACTGGTGGTCACCGGCTTGGTGGTGGCGGTCAGTGCCACGGCGCTTGCCCTGCGACTGGCCGCTTCGCGCCGGCGCAGGACAGAGGACGACGCCACGTGAATCCGGCGCTGCTCAGCCTGCTGACCCCTCTGGCGACGGCGATATTGATGCTTCTGTGCCGGTCCCGTGCCGCCGTCTGGACCATCGCCGCCAGCCTCCTGAGCCTGGTTGCGGCGATCGCAGCGCTGTACCAGGTCACCACAGACGGCAGCCAGTTGATTCACCTGGGTGGCTGGGAGAGTCCGCTGGCCATTCGTTTTCGGGTAACCGCCCTGAGTGCGCTGTTGCTGGCCTTCACCGCGTTGATTCACCTGCTGGTGGGCCTCTACGCCGCGCGCAGCCGCCACAGTCAGACCCGGAACACTGACTACTGGCCGTTGTCCTGTTTTCTGCACGCGAGTCTGGCGTCCCTGTGGCTTTCCACCGACCTTTTCAACTGGTATGTGATCCTGGAGCTGCTGGGTCTGACCGCAGTGGCCCTGGTCAGCCTGGCCGGAACCAAAGCCCATCGGGCAGCCTTCAACTACCTGCTTTTGTCCCTGGCCGCCTCTCTGTGCTACCTGCTGGGCGTGGCACTCCTCTATGGCCGTTACGGGGTTCTCGACAGCCTCCTGCTCGCCGACATGCTGGAAGCGGACCATACCACCCGCACGGCCCTGCTCGTCATTACGCTGGGTCTGATGCTCAAGGCCGCGCTCTGGCCCCTGCATTTATGGCTGCCCCCCGCCCACGCCGGCGCCCCGACGGCGGTAAGCGCCCTGCTCTCGGCCCTGGTGGTGAAGGGTCCCCTGTTCGTCCTCTGGATGCTCTGGAGCCAGGTGGCCCCGGTGGAACTGGGCCGCCAGGCCGGCCCCGCGATGGCGGCCGCGGGTGTGGCCGCGCTGGTTTCGGCGGGCTGGTCCGCCTGCCGTACGCCGCATATCAAGACCCTGGTGGCCTACTCCACTGTGGCTCAGCTGGGCTACGCGTTGCTCGCCCTGGGCATGCTGTTGCGCTGGGGAGTACGGGAACTGCATGTGGCCCTGTGGCTATTCGTATTTGCCCATGGCCTGGCCAAAGCCTCCATGTTTCTGGCGGCCGGGGAAATGCAATCGACCCTGGGCAGCAAGAAGGTCTCTGCCCTGCGGGGTGCCACCCAGACCGTCCCCGTGGCGATGTTTGCTTTTGCCGTGGCCGGCGGCAGCCTGATCGGACTGCCACCCAGCGGAGGTTTCCTGGCCAAGTGGGTGCTGCTGCAGCCGCTGCTGCTTGAGCCGAGCCACTGGCCCTGGGCCCTGGGGGTGCTGCTGGGCACCCTGGCCAGCGCTGCCTACGTATTCCGGGTGATCGCCCTGTCCTTCGACCGGGCTCCGCCGCCCCGGCCGGACTATAATCCCGACCCCGTCGCCCAGTGGCTGACCCTGCTGCCGGCGCTGCTGGTCTGGGGCATGGCCCTGGGTGGGGAAACCCTGATCCTGTGGATGTCGGGAGTGGCGTACTGATGGTTTCCTGGACCTGGTTGCTGCCCCTGGCCATTATTCTCAGTTCGCTGATTCCCGGCCTGCTGATTTTTTCCCTCAAGGAGAGACAGGAAAAACTAAGAACCTTTCTCAACCTTACCGGGGCCCTGGTAAAAATGGCGCTGGTGGGAGTGATGCTGTACGGGGTGTCCAACGGCGTGGAATTCCGTTTCAGTCTCCCCTTCCTGCCCGGCGGCGGATTGCTGCTCAAGGGCGACGCCCTGTCCCTGCAGTTTGTCAGTCTCTCTTCCGTGTTGTGGCTGGCCACCACTGTCTACGCCATCGGCTATCTGGAGGATTCACCGCTGCGCTCGCGGTTTTTCGGCTATTTCAGCCTTTGCGTCAGCGCCACCGTGGGCCTGGCCCTGGCGGGCAACCTGGTGACCTTCCTGCTGTTTTATGAGTTATTGACCCTGGCCACCTTTCCCCTGGTCGTACACCGGGGCACCAAGGCGGCCCTGCGCGCCGGTCGGGTCTATCTGGTCTACACCCTGGCCGGCGGCGCCGTCCTGCTAATGGGCGTGGTGCTGCTGCACACCGAGGCCGGCACGCCGGATTTTGTTCCCGGCGGCTATCTTTCGGGCATGGATAGCGAAGGCAACTTCAGTTCGACGGTGATTTCGGGTCTGGCGGGAGAACGCGACTTCACCCTGACCGTGGCTTTCGTGCTGCTGGTGGCCGGCCTCGGGGTCAAGGCCGCGCTGATCCCCCTGCATGGCTGGCTGCCCCAGGCCATGGTGGCTCCCGCGCCGGTCAGTGCCCTGCTGCACGCGGTGGCAGTGGTCAAGGCCGGCGTCTTCGGTCTGGTGCGCGTGGTGTACGATGTTTACGGCATCGAGTCCGTCAGGGAACTGCACCTGAACCAGCCACTGCTCTGGCTGGCGGCCGCCACTATTATTTACGGCTCCGTCAGGGCGCTGGAACAGCGGGAACTGAAAAAGCGTCTCGCCTATTCCACCGTCAGCCAGGTCTCCTATATCGCGCTGGGCGTGGCCCTGGCCGGCCCGCTGGCTGCCACCGGGGCCCTGGCCCACCTGGTCCATCAGGGCCTTATGAAAGTGACACTGTTCTACTGTGCCGGCAACTTCGCCGAAACCCTCGGGGTGCACCGGATCGAGGGCATGAACGGGATCGGCCGGCGCATGCCGCTGACCATGGCGGCTTTCACGCTCGGCGCCCTGGGGATGATCGGGGTACCGCCCCTGGCCGGCTTTATCAGTAAATGGTACCTGGGCCTGGGGGCTCTGGAAGTGGGCCAGGACTGGGTGTTGCTGATTCTGGTTGCCTCGGCTCTGCTCAATGCCGCTTACTTCCTGCCCCTGATTTACCGGGGCTGGTTCGCCGCGCCGCCGGATGAATGGCCGGAAGACAAGCGCTGGCCGGCCCTGCACCCGCTGCTCGGCGAGACTCACTGGATGCTTCTGCTGCCGGCCCTGTTTACCGCCGTGCTCTCCCTCCTCGCCGGCCTGTTGGCGGGGCTGGATATCAGCCCCCTGGCGTGGGGCCAGTTGATTGTCGAACGGGAGTTTGCCCCGTGAACGGACTCTGGTGGCTGGCCGTGGTCATGGCGCCCGTCCTCGGGGCGATGTGCCTGTGGTACCGGCCCAGGACGACGATTCCCTGGTTGTGGGTCACCTGCGCACCCGCCCTGCTGGCGGCCTTCCAGCCGCCGGCCGCCCTGGTCCCGGCGTGGCTGTGGCCTGGCGCCGAATGGGGCGCCACCGACGATATCCGGCGAATTTTCCTGGCGCTCACCGGCCTGGTCTGGGGTTGTGCCACGGTCTTTGCCGCCGCCCGGCGTCCGGCTGCCGGAGAAGCGCGCTTCTGGCTGTTCTGGCTGCTCGCCCTGACCGGAAACCTGCTCGCCGTGATCTCCCGCGACGGGCCCGGATTCTACGTGGGCTTTTCCATTATGAGCCTGTCTGCCTATGGCCTGGTTGTGCACCCGGGCGGGCGGGAACAGCGCCGGGCCGGCCGCATCTACCTGCAGATGGCCCTGGCCGGGGAGATGCTGCTCTTTGCCGGGCTTACCCTGCGCATTCACGAAACGGGATCAGTCAACCTGGGAGACTGGCAAGCCCATGCACTGCCGCCACTGACGGGGGCACTACTGATTGCGGGGTTCGGCATCAAGATGGGTTTCTGGCCTCTGCACCTGTGGCTGCCGCCGGCCTACCGGGCGGCACCGGCGCCCGGGGCCGCGGTACTTTCGGGGTCCATGATGAAAGTGGGAGTGCTGGGGCTCTGGCTCTTTATGCCCGAAGCCGGCCCCTGGCTGCGGGACTGGACACCCTGGCTGCTGGCGCTGGGGGCCGTCAGTGCCTTCTACGGGGTCATGGCCGGCCTGCTGCAGCGCGACGCCCAGACCGTTCTGGCCTATTCCTCGGTAAGCCAGGCCGGCTACCTGCTGGTCATCCAGGCACTGGCCTGGCACCAACCGGCAGTTCGGGAATCATGGGGGTTGCTGCTGGCCTTTTTTGCCGTGCACCACGCCACCGCCAAGAGCGCCCTTTTCCTGGGTGCCGGCCTGGCCGGGAACGTACGCCTCGGGCGCTGGCACTGGTTGCTCATGGCCCTGCCGGCGCTGGCCCTGGCGGGCCTGCCCCCGACTACCGGCATGGTGGTCAAGAACCTGATCAAGAAAGGTTTGGCGGACGATACCCTGGAAGCCTGGATACCACTTCTGTCCCTGGGTTCCCTGGCCACGGGATTGCTGGTCCTGCATGCCCTGTGGCGGATGTACCGTGCCGGACCGGCGCCGGGCGAAGGCGACAAGGCCCATCCGCTTCGGGTGTATCCGTGGGCGGTGCTCAGTCTGGCGCCACTGGTCCTGCCCTGGCTCTGGCCGGCCATGAACGAGCCCTGGCGGAAGGCCCTGGCACCGGACGCGCTCTGGTCCGCCATCTGGCCACTGCTGGTGGCCGGCGGTATCGCGGCCCTGGCCATGGTCCGGGGCTGGCGCCCGCCCGGGCGCCTTGCCTACCGGCTCGGACCGGGGCTCTCCCTGTCGTCCGGGATCATAGGCGTGCTCAACCGGTTGTCCCTTCCCGCGCTGGAATACGCGGGCGGCGGACGCTGGTGGCGCCAATGGGAGCGGCGCTGGAATCGGCTCTGGCGGGAAACCAACCCCATCACGCTGAGCGGTTGGCTGTTGTTCCTGCTCCTCCTGCTGGGCTGGCTGTGGTAACCCTTCAGCCCGCCTCTTTCAGCGCCCGGCGCAACACCTTGCCGACATTGGACTTGGGGAGTTCGTCAACAAATTCCACCTGCCTGGGCACCTTGTAGGCGGCCAGGGTCTGCCGGGCAAAATGGCGGATGTCGTCGGCGGAGAGGTGCGGATTGCTGACCACGGCAATCAGCTTCACCGCCTCCACGGTTTCGGGATCGGGCACCCCCACCACCGCACACTCGACAATATCGGGATGGCGGGCGATGGCATCCTCCACTTCGTTGGGATAGACGTTGAACCCCGACACCACGATCATATCCTTGAGCCGGTCGACAATACTCAGGTAGCCATCCGCGTCCATGACCGCCACGTCCCCGGTGTGAAGCCAACCCTGCTCATCGAGCATCTCGCGGGTCTCCTCCGGCCGCTGCCAGTAGCCCGCCATCACCTGGGGACCGCGGATCCAGAGCTCGCCGGGCTCACCCTGGGGTACCGGCTGCCGGTCGGCGTCCAGCAGGCGGCACTCGGTATCCGGCAGCAGCTTGCCCACGGTGCCCAGCCGGGGCTGTGCCGGCGGGTTGAGGGAAACCACGGGGCTGGCTTCGGTGAGTCCGTAGCCCTCGATTACCTTGCAGCCGGTAACCGCTTCCCAGCGCTCAGCGGTGTCACGGGTCAGGGCCATGCCCCCCGAGACGGTGATGCGCAGGCGGGAAAAGTCCAGCTTGCGGAAACCAGGGTGCCGGCACAGGGCGTTGAACAGGGTATTCAGGCCCGCGAACAGGGTGAAGCGCTCTCTCCTGAGGGCGCGGACGAAACGGCCCAGGTTGCGGGGGTCGGGAATGAGTATCACCCGGGCACCGATACCAATGCCCAGCAACATGCACAGCATAAAGGAGAAAATGTGGTAGATGGGCAGGGGAGCGACCATGATTTCCTCCCCCTCCCGCAGCGCGCCGTCCAGGAATCCCTCCACCTGGCGGATATTGCTGAGCAGGTTGGCGTGGCTGAGCATGGCACCCTTGGCGATACCGGTGGTACCGCCGGTGTACTGGAGTACCGCCAGGTCGTTGCTGTCCCCGGCCACCGGTTCGGTGACGGCAAACCCGGCACCTTGGGCCAACGCATCCCTGAACCGCACCGCCGTCCCCTTGAGCCGGGACGCCGCCTTCTGAAGCCGGCGTGCCCGGACCACGCCGTTGATCAGCCACCGCCTGCCGGCAGGATGCAAATCGGCGGGCTCGGTCACGATCACCCGTTCCAGGTTCACATGATCCATGACCCCGGCGGTCTTGTCGGCAAAATCCCCCAGCACGATCGCGGCCCGGGCGCCCGCATCATTGAGCTGATGGATCAGTTCCCGCTCCGTATACAGGGGATTGGTGTTGACCACCACCAGCCCCGCCCGGAGGGCGGCCACCACCGCCACCGGGTACTGGAGCAGGTTGGGCAACTGGATGGCAATGCGGTCGCCGGGCTCGAGCCCGGCGCCGTGGCGCAGATAACCGGCAAGATGCCCGGCCAGGTTGTCCAGCTCGCCGAATGTCAGGGTGTGCCCGAGACAGCTGAATGCCGGCTTGTCGGCATAGCTGCGGCAGCGCTCCGCGAAAAAGTCTGTCAGCGTTCCCGTTGTGTTCATTGTGCCTCGCTTTTTTGAGAATATCCTAACACGAGTCCCATACAGGCCACCTGTACGTTAGGATTCAATTCGTCGGCCGAAGCCGACCCCACAATCGGATTCTGGAGTAGCCATTCAATGAAAATCTGGGTCGATGCCGACGCCTGCCCCCGCGCCGTGCGGGAGATTCTCTTCCGGGCCGCGCGCAACCGGGCCGTGGATGTCGTCCTGGTGGCCAATCAGGCCCTCAACGTCCCGCCTTCGCCCCGGATTCGCGGTATCCAGGTGGCCGGGGGCTTCGATGTGGCCGACGACTACATTGTCGAGCACCTCGAGGCCGGCGATCTCGTCATCACTGCCGATATTCCCCTGGCCGCGCAGGTGGTGGACAAGGGCGCCGAGGCGCTCAATCCCCGGGGCGAGCGCTATACGGCGGAAAACATCCGCCAGCGGCTGGCCATGCGCGACCTTATGGAAAGCCTGCGCAGCAGCGGACAGGTGAGCGGCGGCCCCGCCGCCCTGGGCCGCCAGGATATCCAGCAGTTCGCCAACAAACTGGACCGGTGGCTGACAAAACACGCCCAGTAGCGGGGATTAAAACAGGTTCCCAATCGCGGCGGCCCTGCGTATACTTCGCCACCAAGCCACATTTGCCTCCGGGCACCATCTTTGCAGGCACCACCATGACTTCCCCCTCCTTTGACGCCCTGGGCCTCGCCGCGCCCATTCTGGGCACGTTGCAGGAACTCGGCTACGAGCAGCCCACTCCCATCCAGGCCCAGGCCATACCCCTGCTGCTGGCGGGCGACAATCTGCTGGGCGTAGCCCAGACCGGTACCGGCAAAACGGCAGCCTTTGCCCTGCCCCTGCTCAGTAACCTGGATGCCGGCCAGCGCGCGCCCCAGTGCCTGGTGCTGACACCCACGCGCGAACTGGCCATCCAGGTGGCCGAGGCTTTCCAGCGCTACGCCCGCCACCTGGGCAAGTTCCACGTGCTGCCCATTTACGGCGGCCAGGACATGGGCACCCAGCTGCGGGCCCTGAAGCGCGGTGTCCAGGTGGTGGTGGGCACGCCGGGCCGGATACAGGATCACCTGCGCCGGGGCAGCCTGGACCTGGGCTCGATCCGGTCCGTGGTGCTCGACGAGGCGGACGAAATGCTGCGCATGGGTTTTATCGACGATGTCGAGAGCATCCTCGCCGAGACCCCCGAAGGCGCCCAGCGGGCCCTGTTTTCCGCCACCATGCCCGCGCCCATCGCCCGCATTGCCGCCCGCTATCTGCCCGATGCCCGGCAAGTGCATATCGAGAGCAAGACCCGCACCGTGGAGCGCATCGAGCAATCCTTCCTGCTGGTCGCCAACAACAACGAGAAGCTGGATGCCCTGACCCGGATACTCGAGGTTGAATCCTTTGACGGCCTTATCGTCTTCGTGCGCACCAAGGCCAATACCGTGGAACTGGCGGAAAAACTCGAGGCCCGGGGGTTCGCCGCGGCGGCATTGAACGGCGACCTCAACCAGCAGTTGCGCGAGCGCACCGTGGGCCGGCTCAAGTCCGGCGATCTGGATATCATCGTCGCTACGGATGTGGCGGCCCGGGGGCTGGACGTGGAACGAATCAGCCACGTGATCAATTTTGACGTCCCCTATGACGCGGAATCCTACGTTCACCGTATCGGCCGCACCGGCCGGGCCGGACGGGAGGGCCGGGCCATTCTCTTCGTCACTCACCGGGAGCGCCGGCTGCTGCACAGCATCGAAAAATCCACCCGCCAGCCCATTGCGCCCATGTCCCTGCCCTCCGGTGCCCAGGTGGGGGAACAACGCCGCCAGCAGTTTCTGCAGGAACTGGAGGAAATGCTTAACCGGGCGGAGCTGGGGCCCTTCCGCGACCTGGTGCTGACTTTCGCCGAGACCACCGGCAGCGAACCCGTGGATATCGCCGCCGCCCTGGTTTACCGCCAGCAGCGGGAGCGCCCCCTGTTCCCGACCTTCCGGGAGCCGAAAAAGGCCCCGGACAAGCAGAAAAAAGAGCGCGGCGAGCGGCCGGAGAAAAACCGCGGTGGCGGCCGCCCCGCCGCCACCGACAGCCTGGCGATGGAAACCTATCGCCTGGAAGTCGGGCGCGACCACGGTGTGCAACCCAAGGACATCGTCGGCGCCATCGCCAACGAGGCGGACCTGGAAAGCCAGTACATCGGCCGTATCGAGATTCAGGGCGAGTACAGTACCGTGGATCTGCCGGAAGGCATGCCCAAACCCCTGCTCCAGCACCTGCGCCGGATGCGCATCTGCCAGCAACCTTCGGGCATTCATCTGCTAACAAGCGATGGCAAAAGGGTTCCCCACAAGCCCGCTGGACGTCCGGGGGCTCGTGCCGGTAACCTTGACGACCGGCCCCGCAGCCATAAAAGCAGCCACAAGAAAGCCAGGACGGACGAGCGCGGCAAGACGCCGGCGAAACCGTTCAAGGCAAAATCCGCGAAAGCCGGCAAGGGTCCCCGCAAGAGAAGCCGGCAGCAACACAGCTGACACGAGCGCCGCGAAACGTGAATAGCGCAGTCGATCCCGATCACTACGAGATGCAACTGGCCCGCAAGGTGGATTCCGTCAGGCAGCGGTTCCGCCACCTGGCTACGCCGGAGCCGGAAATCGTCCGGTCCCCGCCCCTGCATTTCCGCATGCGTGCGGAATTCCGCATCTGGCACGAGGGAGACAACTCCTTCTACGCCATGACACCACCGGGGGAGAAGAAGCCGAAACCCATAGACGGCTTTGCCATCGGCTCCCGGCCCATGGTCGAGTTGATGCCCCGCCTGCTCGATGCCATCGAGAATGACGACACCCTGAGGCGAAAACTCTATGCCGCGGAGTTCCTGACCACCCTCAGCGGCGAGGTTCTGGTAACCCTGATCTACCACCGGCGCCTGGATGAGGTCTGGAAGCAAAGGGGCCGGGATCTGGCCCGGACACTGGATGTTCACCTGATTGGTCGCAGCCGCGGGCAGAAGGAAGTGCTGGGCCGGGATTACGTGATGGAAACCCTGGAGGTGGATGGCGTTGCCTACCGCTACCAGCAGGTGGAAACGGGGTTTACCCAGCCCAACGCCGAAGTCAACCGCCATATGCTCGCCTGGACCCGGGAAGTCACCCGCGATAGCAATGGCGACCTGCTCGAACTTTATTGCGGCAACGGCAATTTCACGGTGGCCCTGGCCGGCAATTTCGACAGGGTGCTGGCCAACGAAGTATCAAAGGTTTCCGTCAGGTCCGCCCATTACAACCTGGAAATCAATGGCATCGGCAATGCCCAGGTGGTGCGCATGTCCAGCGAGGAACTCACGGACGCACTCAATGGCGTTCGGCCTTTCCGGCGCCTGCGCCACGTGGACCTCGACAGCTACCGCTTTTCGACAATTTTTGTCGATCCTCCCCGGGCCGGTCTCGACGAAAACACCCTGGACCTGGTACGGGCGTTCGACCGAATCGTCTACATCTCCTGCAACCCGGCGACATTACTGGCCAACCTGGAGGCCCTCGCCGACAGCCACCGCATCGAGCGATTTGCCGTGTTCGATCAGTTTCCCTATACGGAGCACCTGGAATGCGGTGTCCTGCTATGTCGGTGAATACCGGTCCCGCCAGGGCAGTCCGGCCGGTTCGGCGCCCTCTTTTAGCCCCCGACGCGTAACGATTCCATGGCCCCGGCTATACGCAAAAAGCTCCGCCTGATAGTGCCCCTGGCCTACATGGTGGGCATCCTGATGCTGTCCTCCATCGAACAAAGCGCTGTCCCCGATGTGGATGAGCCCCTGCGCGGGCTGTCGCCGCTGTTGCAGAATCTGTTACACATTCCCCTCTATGCTATTCTGGCTGGCATCGGCTTCTGGGCCCTTGCCGGCTACACGGAACAGCGGGGGTATAAAACAGGCCTTACCCTGCTGATGGTCCTGGCCTTTTCGATCATCGACGAGACCTATCAGGCCACCGTGCCCGGCAGAACGAGCTCGCTTATGGATGTCGCCCTGGATGTGACCGGCGGCATACTCGCTCTGGTAGTATTGACCAGGATGGGGCGGCCGGGACGGCAGCGCAAACAGAACCCGGCCGCGCGCTGAACCTTGTCGGAGACACCTTGTCGGAGACACCTTGTCGGGGACACCTTGTTGAGGGCATGGGGAGGATTTTCCGAAGTGAACGCCATCGACTCCAAAAGGAATGGACGAACCATGGGATACGCCACGATAAAGCTGTTCTGGGCGTTTATTGTCCTGGCGGTCTTTTCGTACGAGGCCGCCAGCGCAACGGATGATAGCGACGACAAGAAGAGCCAGGGCCGCATCCTCGCCGAAAAAGTCTACCATCGCCCCGACGGCAAGGACGCCAGCTCCAGGGTCATCATGCGCCTGGAAAGCGAAGACGGTACCGTCCGGGAGCGGCTGCTGTACAGCTACGCCAAACAGGAAAGCGAGTTCGAGCGCTGGTCATTGCTGCGCTTTGTCGAACCGGAGAATATTGCCGGAACCGGCTTGCTGACCCTGGACGACAAAGGGGACGAAAGCGACCAGTGGCTGTACCTGCCGGCACTGGACCGGGCCAGGCGCATTTCATCCTCGCGCAAAGGCGGCCGGTTCGTGGGCTCCGACTTTTTCTACGAGGACCTGCAGGACCGCGAGCCTGACATGGACAATCACCGGATTCTGGGCAAGGGCAAAATCGGCGGCACCGAAGCCATTGTCCTTGAGAGCATCCCGGTTGATCCGGATAACTCGGTATACTCCCGGCGGGTGAGCTGGATACATCCCGGCCTGCTGCTTCCCCTGCGTACCAATTTGTATATCGGCGGCAGGGAAAAGCCCGACAAGGTGCTCCAGGCAAGAAAGATCAAGAAAGTCCAGGGTTACTGGACCATCTATGAAAGCACCATGTACAACCTGGCGGACAAGAGCAAGAGCCAGTTGCTGATCACCGATATCGAGTATGACCAGGGCCTGCCGGACAGCCTTTTTACCCGACGCGGCCTTAACGATGACAGCCTGGAGAAAGGCTACCGGCCCTGACACGCCCGAATCCACAACAACAAAAGGAAGCGATACCTGTGGAGAAACAATCTTTTATCAAACTCCTGCTGCCACTGGCCATATTGTCATTCCCCGTATTGGGCGCCGAACCCGATCCGCTCGACAGCGACATTCCCGCGCTCGATGGCGGAGACGACGTTTTTATCATTGATGACAGCGGTGAAGACGACGTCCTGACCATCGAGAGGGATCCAGCACAGGACGACGACCCGCAAGGCATAGAGCCAGTGGACGGCGACGAAGAATTCATCATTGACGGCGAAATCGAGGGTCTTCCCGGTGGCGATGCCATTGTCGAGGAAAAAGCGGACGACACTGAGAAAAGCGCTGCCACCGGAGCCACGGACTATGAAACCGAAGAAGGCGCCTTCGGTGTGGACGACCTCTGGCTGGAAATGAGCCATTTCCCCGACAGCAACTCCGCCGCCGATAATCAGGCGTTTTTCCATGGCCAGGTCTCGGGCGAATGGCGCTTGTCCGATCACTGGGATGCGAAACTCACGCTGCGGGCGGATACTTACGTGCAAAACGGTAGTCAGGACACCGAAGACAGCACCCTGGACTACGGGGATACTTTTATACGTTACTCGGAAGAAAACTACCGGGTCACCCTGGGGGGACAAACGGTGATGTGGGGCCGCATCGATGAGTTCCCGCCCACGGACTACCTGAGCACCCAGGATCTGTCGCGCTATATCCTGGACGACCTCTCGGATCGTCGCCGCGCCTCGCCGGCGCTGCGCTTCGAATACTTCAGTGGCAATGCCAAGCTGGATGTCATCGCCCTGCCGGTATTCCGGGAGGCGGAGTTGGCGGACAAGGACAGCGTCTGGTTTCCCGTCAACCGCCGCAGCGGCGAAATTCTCGGGCTCGAATCCACGCCGGTCACCCGCTCGATCATACGTACCACGCCGGTGGTGCTGGACGAGCCGGACGGTGCCGGGGGCGGCGCCGTTCGCTTCAGCAATATCTCCGGCACCTTTGACTACGCCATCACCGTGCAGAGGGGCCGCCAGACAGTGCCCTATTTCACCTTTGACCCGGTCCGGGGTGTTATCGAATCCCGCTATCCCCGTTCCTGGGTGTTTGGCGGCGATATCGGCTTCGAGGCCCTGGGTGGGACGGTCAGGTTCGAGGCTGCCTGGATCGGCGACACACCGGCGACGGAAGTGGACGGCACTTTCACCACGGAGGAAAGCGTCACCTGGGCGGCGGCCATCGAACTGTACCCGGGCGACGGCGACGGTCGCTTGAACCTGCAAATTATCGGCCGCAACATGATCGGGGCCGACGACGTGCTGGATCGCGATGAACTGTATTGGTTCAACGGCTCCTATGAAGTGCCGTTTGCCGACAACAACTGGCGTTTCAAGACGCGGTTCAATATCGGCCTCGACAAAAACGATGTCTACCTGAACCCCGAAATCGCCTATACGGGCTGGCGATCCCGGGAAATTTACCTGGAAGCACACTATTTCAACGGGGCCAACGGCACGCCGGGGGGCTTCCACGAGGATAACTCAGTCATAGCCATCGGCTGGCGGGGCAAGTTTTAGGCCCTAGATTTCCTGAACCCGAATGGACAACTATCGCCTGCGACTTCAATCCCTGGATGAATCCACCGAACCCTGTGCCATCCTCTATCACGGGATTTTCGTCTACGCCAACGAAGCCTTTGTCCTGAAGCTCGGGTATAACTCCTTTTCCGAGATCAAGGCCAAGCGTATCCGGGATCTGCCCCTTGCGATAGATCCCGACGATCTGGCGACATTCCTCAAGCGGGCCAACCTCACCGTCGAGGTGGCCAGCTCCCGGCCCAAGTGCAAAATCTCCGTTACTGGTGGTAAAGATGTTGTCCTCAGTGGCTACAGCACCTATTTCGGCGGCAGCCGGGTCACTTGCCTAACCGCCAGCGACAGCAAGCAGATCCGGGTTCCCCGTATTTTCCAGCGCCTGGCGGATAGCACCTGGAAACCCCTTCTCGCCATTGCCTTTGTGCTTTTGCTTACCGTGGCATCCGGCCTGCTTCTCACCAATATCAATATCAATAACGCCCCAAAGGTTTACCTGCCGTCGGATTCACCGGCGGTCGTCATCGATGAAAAGTTGCGGGAGGTTTTCCCCAATGATGAAGGCCTGGTGCTGTTGTTCGAGGGTGTCGCCCTGTATTCCGACGGTTTCATGGACGCCATGGACAGGCTCACCAATGTTCTGGAATCCCACGAGGCTGTCGACACCGTTATCAGTGTCACGTCCCAGGACCATATCCGGGGCACCGAATCCGGTTTTATCATCGAACCGCTGATCGACGTCGACAACGAAGACCGCAACGCCGCCCAGCGCCGCGAGCGTATCCTCGGCGACAGGTTCGCCAACGGCCTGCTGGCGGCCCCCGATGGCAGTGCCCTTGCCCTGGTCGTCATCCCGGAGACCATGCAAAGCAGCCTTGCCCGCATGGCGCTTCAGGATGAAATCACCGACCTGGTCGCCGACCACGGCCTGAAGGGCTACCTGACGGCGGTGGCCGGCCAGATCACCACGGACGTGGAGCAGACCCGCTCACTGATCGATGAAAACAAGCTGTTTATCCCCACCACGGTGATCGTCGGCCTGCTGCTTATCTGGTTCCTGTTCCGGCGGGTTCTGGCGCTGGCTGTCACGGGTCTGGTACTTGCCAGCGTGGTGAACACCACCATCTCCCTGCACGTGGTGTTCAATCAGCCCTTCAACATGATCTCCAGTATTCTGCCGCCCCTGCTCTCCGCGCTTTCCATCGCGGCCCTGGTGCATCTTTTCAATGCCATTTCCTATGCTTCAAAAAGGGGCAAGATGGGCGCCGAGCGGGTGGCGGATGCGCTCGCCGAGGTGAAGCGCCCCGCCCTCTATACCGCCCTGACGACAATGGCCGGCTTCGCCTCCCTGGCCTTCAGCCCCATCACACCCATCCGGGTATTCGGGCTGATTACCGCGGCCGGTGTCGGGTTCATCTACCTGGTGGTCTACCATCTGGTGCCACCCATCCTTGCCCGTTACGACCACAACGAATGGCGGACAGGTACGGGGCGGCGTTCCCCCATCGACAGAATTGTCGGGCTCTGTTACCGCTTCGGTGCCCGCCGGCCCGTTCCGACGCTGGTGGTCACGGCCTCACTGCTTGTTATCGGTTCACCCTTTATCGCCAATGTCGTGGTCGAAACCAACCTGCTCCAGTTTTTCGCCAGCGACCACAAGACCCGGATCGCCACCGAGCATATCGAGGAAAAGATCGCGGGCACGGGCTCCCTCGATATCAGTTTCACCAGCGCCCGGTCCGAGGGCCTCATTTCCCCCAGCAACCTCAATGTCATCCGCGACTTCCAGGACTGGGCCGAGCAACAGCCGGAGGTCGACAAGGCCCTGTCGCCGGTGGATTTTATCGAGGAAATGCACTGGGGCTTTCACGCCGAGCAGAGCGAATACCGGACGATCCCCGACAACCCCGACCTGATCAGCCAGTACCTGTTCATCTACGATGGCGACGATCTTTACGATTTCCTGGATGAAAGTTACCGGCAGGCCCGTGTCAGCCTGAATATCAATGTGCACGGCGCCAACGAGATCAGCATGCTTATGGATCGCATACGGGACTACCTGGCGAGCCGGGACATGGACGACATGGAGTGGCAAATCGCCGGCCTGAGCCGGATGTTCGCCGAGCAGGAAGATTTGCTGGTGAAGGGCCAGATCTACAGCATGGTCAGTGCCGTGGGCATGATTTTTCTCTTTATGCTGGTCCTCTGGCGGTCCCTGAAAGACAGCCTGATATGCATGATCCCGAATCTTTCACCCATCCTGATAATCTTTATCGCCATGGGCATCTTCGGCATCTGGCTGGACATGGCCACCGCCATGATCGCCAGCGTTGCCGTGGGTATCGCCATTGACGACACCATTCATGTCTATCACGGCTTTATCTCGAGGGTAAGAAAAGGCGGCGTGCGCCCGGTAACCGCCATCGCCCGCACCTACCGGCAAGCCGGCCGGGCAATTACCACCACCACCATTATTCTCTGCGCGCAATTTATGCTGCTCACCACCAGCGCATTCGCGCCCATCAACAGCTTTGGGCTGTTGACCAGCGCAGGGCTGCTTGCCGCGCTGTTATTCGATATCCTTTTATTGCCGGCGCTGTTGGTGCTGTTATTTCGCCCGGCGACCCCGGCGTCAGGGGATCTACAGCCGGGCTAAAAGTTTCCGGGCCTCTTCCTTTTCCGGGAATTCCGACTCGCCGGCAAGCAGTTCTTCGAGCACGGCCACGGCCTGCTCCCGGTCCCCGGCTTCCGACAGGATTTGCGCGTAATGGTAACGCAGGGTCGGACTGTCGCCCGCCAGCGCCAGGGCGTCCTCCATGGTCCGCCTGGCCCTGGCGGTATCGCCATTTTCCAGGAGGACCATCGCCATGGTGTCCAGGGCCGATGGCGATTCCGGCTGCATTTCCGTGGCTTTTCCAGCGTATTCCAGTGCCTTCTGCGTATCTGTTTTTCTCAGCAGCCAGGCGAGATTGTTGAGGGCGGTGAAATTGTCCTTGTCCGACTCCAGTACCCTGGAATACTGTTCCCGCGCCTTGGCGTTATCACCGGTTGCCAGTTGAATATTGGCCAGTTCCAGTCGCGCCGCGCTGTCGCGGGGGTATTCCTCAAGCCAGTCCTCCAAAAACTTCAGGGCGCCTTCCCGGTCGCCGCCCCGCCAGTAATGCCTGAAAAGCATCAGTGCGGTTTCCGTGCCCGGAGCCTTGCCGTGCGCTTGCTCCAGAAGCTCCCTCGCCTTCCCGTGATTGCCCCTGAGGGTCGCTTCCGTGGCCCGCAGCCTCAGGACCTGGGGATCCTCCGGGACCATTTCCTTTAAAACGGTCAGATGGGATTGCGCATCATCCACCCTGCCCTGGTTGAGCAACTGATTGGCCAGTTCAATACGGGGATCCAGGTAGCTTGGCGACAGCTCGATGGCTCTCTCGAATGCAGCTTCCGCCTTGTCCCCCTCGCCGAGGGCCAGATAGGCAATTCCCTTGTGGTACCAGGGCTGGGGGGCATCCGGACGCAGGATGACCACGCGATCAAAGGTATTTACCGCATCCCGGTAATTGCCGGTTCGCAAATCCGACAGGCCCAGCAAATTCAGCACCTCGGCGCTGTTTCGCTTATCCTGCTCCAGGCCGCTGAAAAGCACGGGAACTTTCTCCGCTCTGCCTTTTGCCAGCCGGTAACGGGCCATGATAATCCGGGGTTGCGTTGCCTGGGGATGGGCCGACATGGCATTTTCCAGGTGGGCGACCATGGCCTCGTGATTCCCGGCCCCTTCTTCCAGGGCGGCGGACTTCAGCAAGACATCGAGGTTGTTCTCGTCGGCCTCCAGCACCCTCCGGTAATGACTTCTCGCCTTGTCCAGATTACCTTCCTGGATCGCCAGAGCGGCCAGGCTCTTATTGGCATCGGGATTGGCGGGCTCTGCCTCCAGCACAGACTGAAAGACTTTTCGTGCCTCTTGCATGTTGCCGGCCGCCAGGTGGACCCTGCCGAGCACCTGTCTGGCGGCGGCACTGTCCGATTGACTGGCGACATATTCGCGGGCCGCCGCCAGGGCCGCGTCCATATCGCCCTTGCGCATATAAGCGGAGACCCGGAGCAGTCCCGCCGGCTGATACCCGGGATCCAGGGACAGAGCCGTTTCAATGTTTTCAAGCGCCTCGGAAAACTCGCCGGCCGCGATCATGCTCGCCCCGAGCCTTGTGCGCATTTCCGCGGAATCCGGCTGCTTTTCAGCCAGCCGGGAGAGCAGGGGCAAACCCTCCTCATAGTTACCCTGACGGATCAGGGCCGTGGCGAGCAGGTTCTGGGCCTGGATATCCGGGTCGTCTCCTTCAATGAGTGGCGCCACCAGCTCCCGGACCTCGCCGGGCTCACCGCGCCTGAGCTTGATGGTGGCGAGCAACTTCCTGGCGGCGGCATCCTCCGGCGCTATGGCAAGAAACCGGTAGGCGTATTCCTCGGCCTGGACAAGCTTGTTTTTTGCATAATAGGCGGCGGAGAGGTAACGCAGCGACAGGGGGTAGTTGTCCTCGAACTTCTGGGCCACTTCCAGCGCTTCGATGGCCTCGTCGATATTACCCTGGGAAAAAGCGGCCACCCCTTTCAGGTATTGGGTGCCGGGATTCTGGGGCACCATTTCTTCAAGCTTTGCAATATCCGCCTGGGCTTTGTCGAGTTCCTTATTCTGGATCCGGATCAGTGCCCGTTTATAGTAATCATCGGGATTGTACTCGCTGTGTTCAATGGCCTTGCTGAATGCCCGTTCCGCCGCCTCCAGTCGCATGCTTCTCAGTTCAATGTCCCCCAGCAACCGCCAGGCGGGCGCGTAATCCCCGTGGCTTTCGATAACCCGATCGAGCTTCTGGCGCGCCTCGTCCCAGTTCTCTCTCTCGGCCCCGGTCACACGGGCCTCCATCACGCGCACATAGGCCGAATCGGGATCTTCCCCCAATGCCTCCTTGACCAGCCGCCAGGCCTTATCGCCATCCCTTTTCCGCAAATATCCCCAGGCCTGGGTGGCCTTTACCACGGCCCGTGCTTCCGGAGAAAGACCCGCCAACTCCAGGTTTTCGAGTTCATCGAGCTCGTTGGTGTGCAACAACGACTGGGCCAGTAATGGCGTCACCTGTTCCGCCGGTTGGCCCAGCCCCTGCGCTCGCTGCAACTCCTTCACGGCATCCGCATGGGCGCCAGTTTCGTGGTACAGCTTACCCAGGAGCCAGCGGGCCTCGCCATTTTCCGGGTTCTTTTGCAGGGCATTTTTGAGCGCGATCACCGCGGGCCCCTGCTGACCTTCCGCCAGGTACTCGCGAGCCTGCTCGATATGTTCCACATCGGATTTCTCCAGTGAGCAGGAGAGGGTCAATACCGAGACTAAAATCAGAAAGAAGCGAAGAATGCCGGTTTTCATTGTCATGCCTTATCTGCGTTTGCCATCCATGTATCAGGGATTATGGCACGGCCAAAGATCATCGGAAAGGCTAGCCATCACCGGTTATTGACTAACAGAGATGGCAAATAAAAAAAAGGGCTCCGAGGAGCCCTTTTCAGGTGGATCAGTTTGTCAGTTGGTGGTTATGCAGTCACCTGGGAGTCTCTCCTGGAGCGGCGCAACCCCGCCATACCCAGCAGGCCAAGCCCGATCAGCAGAATGGCAGCCGGCTCGGGAATTTCCCGGGCGGTGATGGCGTATTGGAGCTGGAAGACGTTATTTGCATTTTCGTCAGTCACCAACCCGAAGCAGTTAGGATCAGCACCAGCAGCCGCGCAGATAGCGTCGTCCAAAATACCCAGCCCTTCGGCCAGCAAAAACACCGTGTACTCGATAGCAGGGTTACCGGGATCACCAGGAATGATAAAGCTATCGATCACAAAAGCGTCGTCATCGGTTCCGGTCACATCCACGGACTCGCCGGTCAAACCTGGACCTGCAATAGTGAATATGTCACGACAGCTTACGCCATCCGGATTGCCCGAAGGGCAGTCTGTGCCTGTGAGGGCGTTAGGGGTCTCCGTAAAGTTAATGTCGTAGGTAAGCGTCCTCGTATCGAGTGGCCCCAGCGCGGGATCCGCAGCTGCCAAAACAATAAAATCTGTGGCCTGGGCTGTATCAAGCGACTCCGTATTGTTGTTTAGGGTTTGGTTGTCATGAGCAACTTTAGGACCCAGCGCAAAATCACTGATATCTAAAGGCTCAGTAGCTGTGAAGGCATTGGTGTTGGTGGTGGTTCCGTCACCATCATTGATTTGGACACTGCTGGTATTTGCATCATCATCAGACCAACTCAGAGTCTGCCAGCCACTAACGTTATCCCCATAGGGAGCGGGACCGACACTGGCGCTAGTGTCGCTTTCCTGTATACCAGTTCCGCCAGTGTCGCCATCATCAGTCCATTCGGTCCACTCAAACTCCTGATCCACATTCCATTCGTTAATAAAAGGCACCGCCTGCGCGCTGGCGCCGACCACGCACAACAGGGAAGCAAGAGCCGCTTTCCTAAATCCAGTTATTCGTTTCATGAGTACATCTCCGTGAGTAGAAATCCTTACTTAGTGTGAGCAGTCAGGCCCGGGGAATTCACTTTGATATCCGCTACCCGAGTCTCGCTTAACCAGAGATATTGCACATCCCATGCCACCTGCACCAAAACAGGTCTAATATTTTTATATCCATTTGATTTTTATGATTTTTTGTTTTTTTCAACCAATCCATCCCCTCCCCTTGCAGACGTAAAAATCTGCTGATTGTAAAAAATACTGACGGACAATTACCGGCACATTTTGCTATAAATATCCGGTATCCGACCATCGCCTTCCGGGCAAAACCAGGAATTTTTGACCCGGGGCCGGCGGCGGAAGGATAATCAAGCGATGACTGACACGAAACTGATCAAATTGCTGGCCCTGAACGGCCTATGGGCTCCCTCCGCGGACAACAGCCAACCGTGGCGGTTCGACTGGGACGGCCACTCGCTGGTCATCGGCTATGATTCCGAACGGGTGGCCGGTCATACCTTCCCGCCGGAAAGCCAGGCAACCCTGATTTCGGCGGGGTGCGCCATCGAGAGCATTGTAAAATTTGCCAACACCATCGGCCTCGAGGTGGATATGGCCTACCGGCCCCAGGGCACCGGCCGGTCTCATACCTATGCGACAATCACGCCCAGGCTTTCCCCTGTACCCGCCCCTGAAACCGCCAACCAGCCGGTCACCGGCCGCCACACCAACCGCTGCGCCTACAAGTCGAAACCGCTGCCGGCCCCCTTGCTGACCACCATTGGCGGGGACACCGAAGGCAAGGCGCGTGTTCATACCTTCGACCAAACCGAATCCGTGCGGCAAATCTGGCGGCTGGTGCGCTCGGCGACGGAAATCCGCTTCCAGACCCGGGAAGTCCACGAATGGCTGGGCAAGAGCCTGCGCTTTGGGCGCGATGGACGGGAATCCGGCGACGGCCTGCATGTATCCACCCTGTGCCTTCCTCCGGGCGGGGGCCTGCTGCTCCGGTTTGTCGCCAGCTGGCCGAGGATGAAACGCCTCAATCGTATCGGGGCCTACAAACTCCTTGCCACCGTGGACGCACAGCCCGTGAAAAAAGCCCCGGCCATGCTGGCTTTTACGGCACCGAATACACCGGACGGTGCGCTCGATGCAGGTCGGCTGCTTGATCGTGTCTGGACGCACCTGAATAACGAAGGTGTGGCCTGCCACCCCTATTATGTGGTTGCCGATCAGTTGAGCAGGCTCGCCGAAAATACGGTGCCGGACCACCTGACCGGTCAGGCCAGAGCGCTACAAGAGGAGTGTGGGCAACTGTTGAATCTGCGGCAGGGTGAAACCCTGATGATGTTCCTGCGCACCGGCTACCCCACCAGGCAAGCACCGCCTTCGGCGAGGCTGCCCCTGGAGCGGGTCTTCAGGAACCAGGCCGGCTAACGACCTACCCGGGCAGAACCCGCAAGCCCCGTGTCAGTCAGGACACCGCGCGGCGCGCTATGGCCAGGATCAGCCGCTGCAGAGGATTGTTATTGCCGCCCGGACGCCACGTCTTTTTCAGCCGGTTGCGGTAGGCGTCGAAATGCAAGCCCCAGGGGGCGACACACAGTTTGCCCCGGTTAAGCAGTATCTTCAGGGCATAGGTTCCGGCCAGGCCGGCGCAGATCTCGCAGGCCATGGGTGTGGACGGCCCCTTGCGGTTGCCAAAATCCACTTTCGACCGGTCAGCCAGGTAGCCCATCTGCAACATGGCGGGGGAAAGGCCCACCAGGAAGCGGACAAGCTGCTCCTTTTCCGGATGCCCCTCCAGGCGAAAGTACTCCTCGAAGGTCATCTTTCCCGGCATAAAGCACAGAAAGGCGGAACCCATGCCCAGTGGAGCGGCGGTGATGGCGGGTATGCCCTTTTCCGCACAGGCGGCGAATACCGCCCGGCGAATGGGAACGGCGAAAAAATCCAGGCTGTCCACGTACAGGTCCACGCCCTCGAGGAACCGGTCCAGGTTGTGTTCATCGACCCCTCGGGGAAATTTGTTGATATCCAGTTCCGGGTTGATGGCCAGGGCCATTTCCTCCATGACATCCACCTTGGGCCGGCCCACGGAATTCATGCTGGCGCCCGCCTGGCGGTTGAAATTGCCCACCTCGAAGGTGTCCATATCGGAGATATTGAACGCCCCCACGCCCAGGCGGCTGAGCGTGACCAGGTGGCTACCCCCCACGCCTCCCATGCCGGCAATGGCAACGCGCCGGGTGCGCAGGGCCTGCTGTTCGGAAGCCGTTACCCAGCCGATATTCCGGGAAAACGCATCCTGGTAATCAAAGCTTTCAACCACGTTGCCGATCCTTATCCCAGCCTGCTTGTATCCGATAATTTCCAGCCAGCGCCCGGCCCTGCGTCACCCGGGAACCCGCCAAGGCAGCGATGCATCAACAGCCTCACGACTAGGCGGTCTTGCGTTCCAGGTACAGAGTCTCGTGGCAGGCGGATTCAAATCGCCGGAAGATGGTGTCGTAGAGATGGGTAAGTTCAGCGCGCATATGCTCGTGAATCACTTGCGTGTTGGTATAGTAGGGGGCCCTGATTCCGCGATAGTCCATATCCGCGCCGGCCCGTTTGAACAGGATGCCGGAGCGCTTGAGCAACCGGGGCAAAAACGGGTTCATCATGGCGAAAATATCGGTTCGACCGGTCAATTCCGTCAGCGCCGCCCCGGCCACAAAACCGGCCACCGCAACCAGCGAAAAGGCGCGTCTTTCCCGGTGGCAACAATCCAAAGCCCCGTACTGGCCATACTGGGTCTCCTGCTCGCCCGCCCGCCGCCTGAACAGCGGATCCACCGCCAGCCTGGATATTTCGCAAACCCTGTGCCTGTTCGCATTCAATCGCTCTGCAGCCTGTATCGACAGGCTGTCCAGGCAGTACTTCTCCATGGGCAGCGGATCGTCGTACATATTGTCCCGGGTCGTCACCAGGCGAACACAGCCGGCGGGCACACCGGTGCGCCGATGGGTCACCAGACAGTGGAGGGATTTATCGTCGAATTCGTCGAATTCCAGGCCCTGGTCGCCTTCGTGGGCCGGCTCCAGTTTCAGTTCCTCGCAATAGACCCGGTACCGGATGGCGAAAACGCTCCGTTTCTGCTCGGGAGTCAGGGCCAGGTCGACGGAAAAAAAGCGGTTGAAATTCTCTACAAGCGATATTTTTTCGTCATTCATGAACTGAGTTCGCGGTTGTAGGTATCGGCAATGACATCATAGATGCTCAGGTAAAAATTTTTCAGCTCCGGAATCATCTCGGCAATTGTCGTCCGTGTCTGCCCAAAATACGGCGCCCTCAAGCCGTGGTATTCCACATCGTCACCCACCTTGTGAAACAGGATACCCGATCGTTTGAGCAGCCTGGGCAGAAATGGTTCCATCACAGCAAACACATTGGTCCGCCCACTCAGGTCGGTCACCGCCGTGGCGGCCAGAAAGGCGGCAACGGCTATCAGGCCGAACGTGCGCTTTTCCGGGTGCGACAGGTCCATGGCATCCACCTCGCCAAAGCGGGTGGCCTCCTCCCCGGCACGACGCCGGAAAGCGCCGTCCACCGCCAGCCTCGAAACCTCGCAGATGGTATCCCGGGGCAGGTGCAGGTTGCGGATGTAGGCCTGATCCAGGCTGTCCGCAATATGCTTTTCAAACGGTAACGGCCATTCATCCGTACTACCGCGTGCCGGAACAACCCGCACACAGCCCGCCGGCATCCCGCTGCGCCTGTGGGTAATCAGGCAGTTAAGGGCCTGGTCGTCGTACTCGTCCGTCTCCAGCCCGTCGGGAAACCGATCCGCCGGCTCATAGCGAAACTCCTCGCAATAGACCCGATAGCGAATCCGGAAGGCATCCTGCTTCTGCTCGGGCGACAACGCCAGCGCCACCGAGAAGTAATCGTGAAAACTCTCGGTCAACAGGTTCTGCCCGGCCTGACGATTATTTCCCTCTGACATATCCCGACATATCTAAGGTCCCGGAAAATTCAGCAATTCATACTCCTCGGCCGGCCCAAGCGAAAAGGACAAGGCGCCGAATTGATTGCAATACCACTGAGCGGCACAATAGCGCAGTTTATCGCTTTTTTGCCCCGAATTCCCACCCGCCGGACAAATTTATCCATTATCACGACAACCCGGGCGTAATAGTTATAAACATAAATTTTCTTATTCCCATAAAACCGCTTTTACTCCGGAAAATATAATACGAAACCCTTTATAACCTGCCTTCCAATACCGCAGCGACAATTCCCTCCACGGCGACATCGAGAAGCGTAAAAACCACTTCAAACCCCTCCTCGCTGCCAAAATAGGGATCCGGGATTTCGTCGCCCTCGAAACCCGGCGCGTAATCCATGACCAACGCCATCCGATGACGAAATTCCGGGGGACAGAGGGATAACGAATCACGGTAATGTCCCCGGTCCATAAGCAGAATATAGTCGAACCGGGCGAAGTCCGCCGGCTTGAGCTTGCGGGAGCGCCCCGGCTTCATCCTGACCCCGAAGCGCTCCGCCACCGCTACCGCTCTCGGATCCGCCCTTTGCCGGGGCACCGAGACAACGGTGCCGGCCGAGCCGACACGAACCCGCCTGTGGAGTCCCTCGCGTTTCAGGGCATGGCGCAGCATCGCCTCGGCCAGGGGCGACCGGCAGATGTTTTCCGTACACACGAACAGGAAGGAAAGCCTAGTCATCGGCCAGCAGGGCTTTCACATACCGGACGGGGATGGCATAGGTAATACCCGAGGGGCTGGACAGGAGCGCCTCTTTGGAGCCCTTGACGAATACACTGTTGATCACGCCCAACACCTCCCCGGTTTCCGGATGGTAGACCGGGCTGCCGCTGTTGCCCGGATAGGCGATGGCATCCAACTGGTAGACCAGATAGGGGGACTTCAGTCGCTTGACCTGGGCCGCGGTCAGGGACCGGGAACTGGGCGCGGGAATGGCAATGGGCGTGATAGCCGAGATAATGGTTTTGGTGGTGGCAGGGTACAGCCCCAGGATCATGCCCAGGGGGAAACCGGTAAATACTACTTCCTCGCCCTCCCTCGGTCGCGACCCGGCCAGCTTCATGGCCGGCAGGGGTTCACCGCTGAACTCCAGCAGGGCGAGATCGTGTTCCGGATCAGTGCGCAGAACCTTGGCATGACGGCCCCGGGCGTCATCCCCGCGGCCGGTGAAGACGGTCAGCTTCTCCTCCGGATTTGCATCGAAGTCCTCTGGCAGGACATGAAAATTGGTAACCACCCGGTTGCCGGCGCCGACCACGAATCCCGTGCCCCGGGGCTCCACGGAGACCTTTCGGGATTGCTTTGGTGAGCGGATCACCCCGACCCCCACGATACTCCCCCGGACCTTCTCAATGGTATCCGGCAATTCGGCGGCAACCGCCGGCAGCCAGCAAAACAGTGCCAGCAGCAGGCAGGTAAGCCGATACCGCCACAAACGAGAACCGGCTCCGGGGCGTATAACCACCCTCTTCCTTTCCGTCATGACCCGGCCTTGTCCCGGAGGGCGGGTATCGGGCAAGACCGCCCCGACGCCAACGTTCGCCGTCTTTCTCATCGGATTGCTCCTTCAGTACCGTTATGAAACATTTCGTCCCCCGATCCTTGACCGTTCAACTGTAGACCGGCACATTTGCACGTACAATTCAGTCCCGCAAGCGGCCAGGCCCGCAAAATCCGCGGCACTCGCACGACCCCAGAACCGGGATGGGCGTGACCTTAATTGCGGCTTGCCGCCACGCCGGAAGTCAATCGCACCGGATACAATGGCCCGGAGCGAACAGGAATACAGGATAGGACAAAAAGGAACGCCAGCCCATGCCAGACCTGATTCACCAGTTTATCCAGGCCGGTGCCAGCCGGGCGCCGGATGCCCCGGCGCTGCATTACAAGGCACAGACCTGCACCTACGGGCAACTGAACGAGGACATCGCGCGTGTCGCCGGCGGGCTGGCGGCCCTGGGGCTCAGTGCCGGGGAGAGAGTCGCGGTCTACCTGCCAAAACTGCCCGAAACCGTACAGGCTATTTTTGGCACGGCCGCCGCCGGCGGCGTTTTCGTGCCCGTCAACCCGCTGCTCAAGCCCCAGCAGGTGAGCTACATTCTGCGCGACTGCAATGTCCGGGTCCTGGTGACGTCAGCGCAGCGTCTCGAGTCACTGGTTCCCCTGCTGGAGGACTGCCACGATCTGCGCGCCGTGGTGGTGATCGACGACGGTGCCGAGCCACCGGAAACCGACATGGCGCCGAAACGGATTGCCTGGCGGAAACTGGTCGACCGGCCGTCTGGCATCCCCGCACCCCACCGCATCGATACCGACATGGCCGCCATCCTCTATACCTCCGGCAGCACCGGCAACCCCAAGGGGGTGGTTCTCTCCCACCGGAATATGGTGGCCGGGGCCAGGTCCGTTGCCTCCTATCTGGAAAATACGGCAAACGACCGCCTTCTGGCGGTTTTGCCCTTCAGTTTCGATTACGGCCTCAGCCAGCTCACCACCGCCTTCTCGGTGGGTGCTTCTGTCGCCCTGATGGATTACCTGCTACCCCGGGATATCCTTCGCGCCCTGACCCGATACCGGATTACGGGCCTGGCGGCAGTGCCCCCCTTGTGGAACCAGTTAGTCCAGCTGGACTGGCCACGGGAAGCCGCCGACGAACTGCGCTATATCACCAATTCCGGCGGCGCCATGCCCCGGACGACCACGGAACGGTTGCGCAGTGCCCTTCCCGACACCCGAATCTACCTGATGTACGGCCTCACCGAGGCCTTTCGCTCCACCTACCTGCCCCCGGAGCAGGTGGACAAACGCCCGGACTCCATGGGCAAGGCCATTCCCAATGCCGAGATCCTGGTGGTCCGGGAAGACGGCAGCGAATGCGCCCCGGGAGAACCCGGCGAATTGGTCCACCGGGGTTCGCTGGTTGCCATGGGCTACTGGAACGATCCCGACAAAACGGCCGAGCGCTTCCGGCCCAGCCCCGGCCAGGCCCGGGAACTGCCCCTGTCGGAAATCGCCGTCTGGTCCGGGGACCAGGTGCGGCGGGACGAAGAGGGCTACCTCTACTTCATCAGCCGCAAGGACGACATGATCAAGACCTCCGGCTACCGGGTAAGCCCCACGGAAATCGAGGAAGTGGTCTACGGCATGGCGGGCGTCACGGAAGTCGCCGCCGTAGGGCTCCCCCACCCAACACTGGGGCAGGCCATACTGCTGGTGGTGGTTTGCGGCGCCGACATTGCCGAAGAGACAATCATGGCCCACTGCAAGAAAGAACTGCCCAACTTCATGCTGCCGAGGCGGATCATGACCGCCGATGAACTGCCCAGAAACCAGAACGGCAAGATCGACCGCAAGCAGTTGTTTCAAACCCACGAGTTACTGTTCCAGGAGTCAGAAAGTTGAAAAAGGCCAGCGGAGAACGCCCCAGACATATCGCCATGGATCAGTTCCAGGTCCGGGACAACTGCCTGTTGGTGGGGGATATCCCCTTGCCCAGACTGGCCCACCGGGTGGGACAGACACCCTTCTATGCGTATGACCGGCAGATAATGACCCAACGGGTGGAGACGCTCAATAGACGCCTCCCGGACGAGGTCAGCCTCCATTACGCCGTCAAGGCCAACCCCATGCCGGCGGTCGTGCAGCATATGAGCCGGCTCACCAATGGCCTGGATGTGGCCTCCCTCAGGGAAATGCGCACCGCCCTGGACACCGGCACGCCTCCCAACAAGATCAGTTTCGCGGGCCCCGGCAAGGCCGACATCGAATTGCGCGCCGCCATCGCCGCGAGCGTCATCATCAATGCCGAGTCCGCCGCCGAGGTGGCGCGCATCGCCCGCCTCGGTGATTCCCTGTCGATCCGCCCCCGGGTCGCCATCCGGGTCAACCCCGACTTCCAGCTGAAAACTTCGGGAATGAAGATGTCCGGCGGGCCCAAACCTTTCGGTGTGGATGCGGAGCAGGTCCCCGCCCTACTCCGGCGGATGAAGTCGTACGAACTGGATTTCCAGGGCTTTCATATTTTCAGTGGTTCGCAAAACCTGAGGCCGGAATCCATTATCGAGGCGCAGACCCAGACCCTCGACCTCGCCACGCGACTCGCGGACGACGCGCCGTCTCCCGTCAAATGGCTCAACCTGGGCGGCGGCTTCGGGATTCCCTACTTTCCCGGCGACCAGCGCCTCGATTTGCAGCCCATTGCCGACAACCTGGCGAACCTGGTCAGGGAATACCGGCCGCGACTGCCCGAGGCGGAGTTCGTGATCGAACTGGGCCGCTATCTGGTGGGTGAAGCGGGTATTTATGTTTGCGAGGTTATCGACGTCAAGGAATCCCGCGGCGAGACCTTCGCCGTGACCAATGGTGGACTGCATCATCACCTGTCCGCCTCGGGTAACTTTGGGCAACTGATCCGGAAAAACTACCCGGTTTGCATCGGCAACCGGGTGACCGGCGCCGACACGGGCCCCGTCAATGTCGTCGGCCCGCTGTGCACACCCCTGGACATCCTGGCAGACAAGTACAGCCTGCCCAGGGTCGATGTGGGGGATCTTATAGTGGTATTCCAGTCCGGCGCCTACGGGTACACGGCAAGCCCCCAGGACTTCCTCAGCCACCCGGAGCCCATCGAAGTTCTGGTATAAAGAGCGTCTCAAGGGCTTTCGCAGACGACAAAACAGGAGCCGGACATCGCCACGGCCGCCATGCTGAAAAAATTGATCTCCCTGAAAAACGAGATGGGCGGAGTGAACGCCTTTCTCTACCTGACACACATGGCGCTGGGACGGATCACCCGGGGCCGGTTCCGTATCGTCAAATACTATTTGTACCGTCAGCCCGTGGCCGTCAAAACGATCATTCCCGAACGCCGGGGCAAAAATATCACCGTCCGGCAAATCGACCCCACCGATTCGAACGCGTTCGCCGACTTCCCCCGGCCCGGCACGGTTATCGGGCAGCGGTTCGGACAGGGCGCGGTCTGTTTCGCGGCCTATATCGAGGACCGCTTCGTCGGTTACGTCTGGCTGAATCTGGGGGACTATACCGAGGATGAAGTGAGGTGTATCTTCTCACCGCAGCCCGAAGATACGACAGCATGGGACTACGACGTCTATGTCGAGCCGTCCGCCAGGAACGGTTTTATTTTCCCCAAGCTATGGCAGGCGGCCAATGATTACCTCAACCACTCAGGTGTAGCCTGGTCACTGAGCCGGATCTCGGCCTTCAACGTCCAGTCGCAACGCTCCCACGAGAGGCTGGGTGCCAGGGCCAACGGCTCAGCCACCTTTATCTGTCTGGGCCGGACGGAGTTGATGATAGCCGGTCATCCACCCTATGTTCACGTCTCCATTATGGGCGGGAAGACACCGATCATGCGAATCGACGTGAAGCACCGATCAGGCGGCGACCATTTACAACACTAACCACGCCCGGAATCTCAGTCCTTAATGCCTTGAAGTCGAGCGACCGACAGGGGCGGCATACGGTGATCCCCGTCGTACCAGAGAACCTCGATCGCGGCTCCGTCGTTGTCGGCACCGGCTTCGTTCGTGTTATGGCTGAACCTGATATTGGCATCCGGCTGATCTACGACCGGCGGGTTGATACCGCGATAGCGCATCAGTGCCGTCTTGCCGTAATTTTTGGCGGGTTCATCCCGGGATTTGTCCCGATAGGTCACCAGACGGTTATCTTCCATGATCAGGGAGACCGGCCAATTGGTGTGGCCCGCGCAATTGGCCTTTGAAGCACCTCCCAACATCATGAATTCAGCGTTATCGGTTTTATCGGATTGCTGCAGAACACTTTCCCTGATCACCAGCTCGCCACCACAGGGCATTTCCACAAGACGGGAATGTCGAGTGCGCCCCCCGAGAATTTGTGTGCTTTCGATAAACGTATTCCGGGCGCGGGACTTGACCAGGTGCCCCAACCGGTGGGAGCCGTGTATTTTCGAATCCCGGATCACCAGCTCGTCGGACCAGCCGGCGTAAATAACATGGGAGAGATCCGACTGCCGGTTAAGCCCGGTGTCGCCGATATTGCTGTTCTCGATTACGAGGCGCCCGCCCCCGTTGCCAGTCAGGACACCCATCTCCTGATTCAGAATTGTGACGTTGCGAAGAGTGACATCGTAATTGCGCCCCTGGATTCGGACACCGGCACAATTTGTATGGCATTCCGGTGGCACATCGGCAATCAGACCGTCGATGACCACGGGGCCGGGCCCGTCGACGACGACAACCCCCTTGCCATGAACAGGCGCCGATAGCCGCACGCCTGACATGTGCAGGTCCAGAGGCTTATTAATGTAGATGCCTTTTTTATAGGTTCCCGCCGGAATAGTCACGGATTCACCGGCTTTGGCGCTGGTGATAAAGTCCTGGGGATCGACAGTCGAGGCCGCGACACCGGCTTTTTCCGGGTGCTTGTAAACCAGCACGCCGGCATCGGCCGTCGCCACACCCACGAAGACATCGCCATCGGGCAAATAAACCCATTTCGAGTAAACCCGCTTATCATTGCTGCCGGGCTTCTTGCCACGCCAGTTGGTGACAGAGTAGCTTTTGGTGTCGGGATCGAATTCCGTAACATTGTTACCGCCGTCCCAGAGCACCAGCTTGCCGTTGCGCATCGCCGCGCCCATGCCGAATCCCGTCGATTTTTTGGCGAAGCGGCTGCCGCGCGCATTCAACGGGATTTTCAGAATGCCGTACCGCTTGGACACGAACCACAGCGTATCGCGCTGCCCGTCCAGCACCAGATTGCCGTCGCTGTAGTCATTACCCATGTCCGCGGCCCGGGTCATGGTTTGCGCCGGCTGGCCGGGATCGAACTTGACCCCCTTGGCCGTGTTGGCACCGTAGAGCAACCAACCGTCCGCCAGCTCCACCGATGTCGGCAAGCCCCCTGCCAGCGTCACAGGGTGTTGTTTCCAGGTAAGCGGCGCCACCCCGTTACGGGTTTGCGACTCCGACGGATTGAATTCCCAGAGTTCTCCCCGGGAGCCGAAGTTGCCACCATCGTCACCGCCCTTGAGGCCGTAGATACCGGCCACCCAGAAGATGGTGCCCGTTTTGCTGGCGTACTGCACCCCATCGTAGGTGTGGGCAGAGGCGGGTCCACATTCGGGGTCGGGGATGTAAACACTCTCCGCTTTCTTGTTCCGGGAGATACCGCCGTAGGGCGCTTGTTCACCCTTTTCGACCTCGTAGGAAAGCCGGCAAGGGTCTTTCAGTCGCGTCCATTTTCCCCGGCTCAGGTCGAACTCGTAGACACCATTCCCCAGGTAGTCGGCGTGGCCGCCATTGGCGAGCAGATACAGTTTCTTCTGTCCGGCGTCGAAGGCCATACCGTTCCAGGCAATGAAGATGGATTTGGCCCCAGTCCAGCCACGGATGCTACTGTAGTAATCCAGACTTTCGGGGGAGGCGCCGGACTTGAAAAAGCTGCCACCCAGCGAACACCAGCCACCGCCCTGTTGATCCAGCTTGTCGACACACGCTCCCAGGCTGTGTGCGGATACAGGGTCCGGCAGTTCGGCCTGGCCAGAGCGAACCTCTTCCGCTGATACACCCCAGGCGATAGCGGCCAGACAGATGGCGGTGAACGTCCTCCAGATCGTAGCCATGGAAGTACCTCAATATTCTGTTGCGTTTATTGAACCCGCTCCGGACCGGACGCAGTGGATCAATCGCCCCGATCGGCGGCAGCCTGGTCAAACAGGGCCGCCAGCTCCGCGGCCGCATGGGCGCGGGAGGATGTCTCGACGGCTTCCTCGGAGGCAACCGCCGCTGTCCCCTGTTCCACGGCATCGACAAAACCCGGGAATGACGCCCGAATGGCGGCGGCATCGTCGAGGGGCGTTATCGCCTCGATCCCCGCTTCGCGCATGACAGTGGCAGTATCGCCGCCGCTATCCGTCAGGGCGAACACCGGCCGGCGCGCCCTGAAGTACTCGTAAAGCTTGGCGGGAATCTGGTGGTTGCAGTTGGCGGCCTGAAGAATCAGCAAGCCGTCGGCGGCCAACATCTCCCGCAGCGCCTCCCGATAATCGATCCCCGGCGCCAGTTCGACCATATCGGCAATGTCCAGATCGCGAAGCATGGTCTGGTAGAGGTCGTCGTGACCGGTGGCGCGCAGAATAATGCGCACACGCCGCGCCGACAGGGCCCCCTCTCTCTTCAGGCCGGACAGCGCCTCGAAGAAGGCGCGGGGGTCCCGCTCGTTCGGGTACAGCACGCCGCTGTGCACCAGCGTCAGGGGCCCGGTTCGCTCCGGGCCGGAGGCGGGCTTTTCCGTTTCCACCGCGGCGAAAATATCTTCATTGTAGCCATTGGCGATCAACGACCACTTTTCGGCGGCTTGTTCGGGGTAACGCTCACGGTACATGCGTACCGCCCCGGGCGTGGTAAAGATGGCGCGGCTGCAGTACCGGATCGTACGCCGCTCGATAGCCCGGAACATCTTGCGGCGTCGCGGGTCCGGCGGATAGTCCACCTCCGTCATGGAATCCCGGAAGTCCGCCACCCAGGGTACGCCCGTCAGACGGTGCAGGGCGAGACCGATGAGGTGGGCCGTGGCAATGGGGTAGGTGGAAAATATCACCGAGGGCTTGTGACGCCGGATCAGCCGCAGCCCCGACAACACTCCGCCCGCAAACCAGGTGACCCAGCGATCCGGGAGGGCCATCGCATCCAGATAGCGACCCGCCACCGCCAGGTGTTTGCCGGTATCCAGGGCGAAGGCCCGTTTGACGAGCACATCGTCGGGGATGTCTCTCAATTGATCGGGGGAGGTGCTGGCATAAGCCCGCGGATGCGCGCTGAGCACAAGCGGTGTCCAGCCGTGCCGCCCCAGGTTCTGGGAAAAGGATAATGTCCGCTGAACCCCGCTGCTGACCCGGATCGGCGGATAGTGGTAGGCGATCAACAGGGCTTTCTTCACCATGACCGCAGCCAATCCGCCGTCATTTGCGACACCCGGTCGCGCCAGTCTCTCCGGGAGAAGGTATGGTCCGCCTCATCCATGCTCATGGTACGGAACCTCTTTTTTGCCAACAGGTTGCGGAACTTTCGGGATGCCCTGACTGCATCCCGGAACTCGGCAGCGGTGAGATCATTACCGCTCAGAATCACAAGTGTCTCACCCCCAAATTTCGTCAACCCGGTGTACATGCTTTCAGCCAGGGAACGCCCCGCTGCAGGTCCGCTTTCGGAAGCGGCGTTCGCCTCACCTGGAGAGTGGCCAGACTGTTCCCGACCCAGGGCCCTGCGAACATTCTGACCCAGTCCGCCCAACGACCGACGGATAGCGATTCCCCGCGAAAAAACCTTCTGCCAGAAAGCACGGCTGAACAACCGTTGCAGGTAATAATGCCGGAGATAGGCTTTTGCCGCCCCCGACTCACTTCGCACCCAGGGATTCAACAGTATCAGGCCAGCCACCCGCTTGTCAGACCCTGCGTACCAGGCGGCAGCGGTAGCGGCATCACACAACCCCCAGATAACGACTTCTCGCACCTCCGGACACTGGTTCTGGAAACAGTCAATGGCGTTGGCGATATCGTCGTGAATGCCCCCAAAGCCGGCAAACGGCCCTTCGCTGTCACCAATCCCCCGGTAATCGAAACGAAAAACAGGAATACCCTGTTCCGCCAGAAAACGGGCCAGCAATACGAACTGGCGGTGGCTGCCCACCCGGTACTGGGGACCGCCCACCACCAGCACAACGCCGCGATCGACGGGTTCGCTGACGGTGTGCAGCACACCCACCAGTTCGCTGTCGTGACAAGAAAAGGTAACAGGCCGTTCGCCGTCAGGGACAATCGCGGGTTCGACGTGCTCGAACTCTCCCGGGTTCCCGGTCGCCGGGGCCGGCGAACCGAGCAACTCGGAAGTGGTCTCGATCAACGAGGGTGCGAAAGCGATCTCCTGGGTACTCCAGAAGGGCTCGCCTTCGATAACCCCCGTATCGACCCGAAGTCCCGCCCCCCGCCAGTTATCCACCAGCCTTCCCGAGGCGGGGGGAAGCGGCTTGCCGCCAGCCCCGGCGACTTCCAGCCAAAGGACTTGGGCGTTTGCAGGCACGGGCAAATCCTGCATCTTCAGTTGATCCAACTGCTCGACCAATGAAGGTTGTAGGGTATAACCGGCAACCTCCAGGGCATCGCCCCGGGTCACCTGCTCCCGCAAATCAGAGACCGTGATTTTGTCGCCCGCCATCATGGCCACGGCGACCTTCATGCGAAGAAAGCGGGTGATAAACTTCTCGCCATCGAGGACGGGCTGCCAGAAGACCAGTCGCCCCACCCTGTCCCGCAGCCGGTCGCCGTGGACGGAGAGCATCTCCAGCGCCAGCAGGCAGCCGGTGCGCACCCCCCAGAAGTCGATGGTCCCGGCCCCCTGCTCGAGGACCCAGTCCAGAAGACTGCCGGCGTCTTGCCTCCAGGTTTCCCAGTCGGCGTCGCCGAAGCCCCCCTGGCTGTCACCAGTGCCACACCAGTCCGGCACCACAACCACGTAACCGGATGCGGCCAGCGCCCTGGCCTGTCGACTGGTCATGGGCCGGCATTTGTTCATCTCCTCGGCAAACGGAGGGAAGTGAACGATCCAGTGGTTAAGGGAATATCCCTCGTCGGGCAAGTAAAGGGCAACAAACAGTTTGCCCTTCGAGCCGGGCAGGTAAACGGGCTTCATTCCGTGGCGGCAGGCTCGCAATCAGGCGCTGACTTTCTGATTAACAAAAGCGTGGAGTGAACCCAGTGTCTCGAAGACCTCCGCGTCGACTTCGTCGTCGTCGATGGCCACATCGAAATTGTCCTCGATGGCGGTGATTACGTAGACAACGGCCATGGAATCGAACTCGGGTACCTCCCCGAGGAGCCCACTGTTTTCATCCATCCGGCTGCCTGCTTCTCCCAACTGCAATACCTCGCAGATAATGGTTCTCACCTCTTCCAGCGTGGCCATTCACTTACTCCTGTCACGGTCTTCTAACACTATGCATTTATACCTGTAGCGACTGAGAGCTGTTATTATGCATAACTGCTGGTGATGGTCCATTATCCTACTACCAACTGTCGCTCTTATATCGCATCATGGCTTTCTTCGCTTTTAGCGATGATAATGCCATCGGCCTGCTTCAGCCAGCATCGGCGTTGCCGATGACATTGCCATCGCGGCGCGGAAAGCGGGGAGAATAGCAGTAGAGCCCCGCTATTGTTAATGCAACTCGACGGATGGCACTCTCACCGGATAAGGCCGAGCGGAAAAGGACCCCTAACCCCATGAGCAATCTGTCTATGCAAGCTATCCAGGCAAAGGGTGCCCGACTGGCGGGTCTTTTTGGGTGGATCAGCTCCGGGAGGCCCAATCATCCGGTGGAGAACGTTCTAGACGCTATGCAGGCAGGCCTGAGTTCTTCATTGCCCGTCAGACAGGGCACCGGCTTACAAAGCGGCTGGGCTTCCACCGGCGAAATTGCCGACCTGGCAGGGCACGTCGGAACTGCCATCATCGGTACTCCCCTGTGGGACGACCCGGAACTGGCGGGTATCGCCACTAGCGAAGGTTCCGCGGCCGCCCTAAGCAGGGCCTACGCAAAGCAGGGGCCGGGTTTTATAAACACCCTCAAAGGGCCGTACTCTCTCGCCGTGGTGGACCCGGAAAAAGGCGAGGCCATCCTTGCCACCGACCGTATGGGGCGTTTTCCCCTCTACTACGCCGTCGCCAACGGCACCCTGGTATTTGGCACCACCGCCAACTGCGTGCTCGCCCATCCCGGAGTCGAGCGCGACATCGACCCCCAGGGCATTTACAACTACGTGTATTTCCATATGATCCCCAGCCCCGGGACCCTATTTCGTGGAGTCAGGAAACTGCGGGCGGGGGAAGTCCTCCAATTCCGCAACGGCGATATCACGGTCGAAAAACACTGGCAGCCGGCATTCAGCGAACAGGCGCCAGGCAACTCCGCCGACCTCTACCGCCAGCTCAAGACCACGCTGGACAACTCGGTCCGCAAGGCCCTGCCGGATGATGTGCCCACAGGCGCTTTCCTCAGCGGCGGACTCGACAGCTCAACGGTTACCGGGGTTCTCTCAGAGATCAGCGACAACCGGGCCCTGGCATTCGCCATCGGTTTTCAGGCCGACGGCTATGACGAGATGGCTTACGCCAGAATCACCGCCAGGCACTTCGGCGTCGACCTCCACGAATACTATGTCACGCCCGACGACGTGGTGGAGGCGCTGCCTCTGATTGCCGGCAGCTACGACGAGCCGTTCGGCAATTCCTCCGCCCTGCCCGCCTGGTTCTGCGCGCGGATGGCAGCCGACCAGGGTGTCGATCGACTACTGGCCGGCGACGGGGGCGACGAGTTGTTCGCGGGCAACGAACGCTACGCCAAACAGAAGCTTTTCGAGCGTTACGGGTTGATACCCGACGTCATACGGGGCCTGCTGGAACCGTCCGTGAACGCCGCGGCAGATCGGCTGCCCCTGGCCGGCAAGGCGAAAAGCTATATCGAGCAGGCGCGAACCCCCCTGCCCGACCGGCTTCAGACCTACAACTTCCTGCACCGGCACGCGCCCGGTGACATCTTCGCGGAAGCATTCCTGGAGAAAGTCGATACCGGCTACCCGCTGGAACTTCTGCGGGAAAATTACAAGCTCGACACGGACGCCTCCACGCTCAACAGGATGCTCTATCTGGACTGGCAAATCACCCTGGCCGACAACGACCTGCGGAAAGTCAGCCAGACATGCAGTCTGGCCGGAGTCGATGTGTCCTACCCCATGCTGGATGACGAACTGGTGGCGCTCTCCACCCGTATCCCCAGCGCCATGAAGCTGAAGGGGCAGAACCTGAGGGCGTTTTACAAGGATGCGCTCAGGGGCTGGCTGCCGGACGAGACCATCGCCAAGAAGAAACAGGGCTTCGGCCTCCCCTTCGGCGTCTGGATGCAATCCGAGAAGGCGCTCCAGGAACTGGCCTACGACAACCTGATGTCGATCAAGAAACACCATATCCTGAATCCCGGGTTTATCGACGAACTCATCGACCTGCACCGATCGGGACACGCCGCCTATTACGGCGAACTGATATGGATACTGACGGTGTTCGAGCTTTGGACGAAAAACCATCCGAGGACGGACGACTGACTGATTGCTCATGAACTACCCTGTCACCAAGCTTGCCTGCCTTAAAGCCCCACTGAAGCCCGGCCCGATGGTCGGCCATGGCCTCTGGTTGCCCGATGATCAGGGAGACCGTCCTTGAGCGTTATCCGCCGTTCCTTCGGGCTTTCCGCCGCCAGTAAATACACCCAGTTTATGCTGGTGCTGGGCTCCAACATGGTCATCGCCCGGCTCCTGACGCCGGAAGAGATCGGCGTTTACGCCGTTGCGGCGGTTCTGGCAGGCATCGCCCAGATCTTTCGGGATCTGGGCATCGGCCAGTACCTGATCCGCGAGCCCGAGATTACCGAGCCCAAACTCAGGGCCGCCTTCACGTTGATGACTACCATGGCCTGGACACTGGGCACGGGACTTGCTTTATCAGCCGGCTATCTGGCGACTTTCTACGAAGAACCTGCATTGCGAACCGTTCTTCGAATCCAGGCCCTGTCCTTCTTCATTATTCCTTTCGGCGCCATCAGCCTCACCCTTTTAAAGCGCGATTTCCGTTTTGGTGCCAACTATGTGGTGGATATCGCCGCCAGCGCCACCCAGATCACCATAGCGATCACCCTCGCCGCGATCGGTTTCGGTGCGCCCAGCCTGGCCTGGGGGTCGGTTGCCGGCGTACTGGTAACCTCAATCGGCGCAGTGCTTGCACGCCGCGGCCGGTTCGCCTTTCGACCCAGCCTGAAAGGGGCAAGAGCCATATTACGCTTTGGCGGTTATATTACGGCCACGAATCTTCTCGGCAACTTCAACAGGGATATTACGGAACTGATGATCGGCAAATGGATGGGCATGTCATCCCTGGCCTACTTCAGCAAGGCGTTGCTGCCCAACACGGCTTTCAGCCAATTGATGATGGGCGCCCTCCGCCCCGTACTGTTGCCCGCCTTCTCCAAAAAAATCCGAGAGCACGACTTCCGGCAACCGTTTCTATACGGTATATCCTGTCTCACCGCAGTGGCTTTTCCAAGCCTGTTGCTGGCGGCATTTCTGGCCGATTGGATCGTCATCCTGCTCTTTGGTTCCCAGTGGGGACAGACAGTAGAACCCATGCGCTTCTTCGCCATTTCCGCCGCAATTTGGTCGACGACGGCGTTATCCAGCCCCCTGCTGGTGGCGATGGGCCATCCGCAGGTGCCCATGAAAATCCAGTTGGTGACGGTCCCGTTACGGATCGGTCTGATCGCCCTCGCCATCCCCCATGGCCTGGTGATGATCGCCCAGGCCTGGTTGCTATCTGTGATTCTAGGCGCAGCCCTGAGTTTCTACATGGTCGGGCGACTATCGGGCATCCGGCTACGGGAAATCGGTGGTGCCACTGCTCCGGCGGTTTTCCTGGGCGGCCCCATCGCCGTGCTGGTGGGAAGCGTTGCCTGGTGGATTGGCCCCGATATTAATGCCGCCAACGGGATCGTGGTTCTCCTGACGGCGGGGACGAGCTTCTCGCTGATCTGGGGCTTGGCCCTGCTGGCCCTTAAACACCCCCTTTACCTGGAATTCCGGGGGTTACTGGGCTGGGCGCGGCGACGCGCTGAACGCACCTACTCAACAGGTGAAACATGACGGTGGGAGCGCAACATTTGACAGAAAACGGCCAACACGAGTTCAAAATCAAGCCAATGCAACTGGATTTCGACCCGGAAAAAGTGTACAAGTATAGCATTCAAAGATCACCCACCAATAAAGGACTTCGGCCGCCATGACAAAGGTATTTGGTATTGGGTGGGCTAAAACGGGAACCACCACCCTGGGCCAGTGCTTCCGCCTGCTTGGTTTTGATCACCAGGGCCAACGCCTGGATCTGGTAAAGCACCTCGGGGAAAAGAATCCGGCCCCTATTATGGACATTGTCCGTCACAAGGAATCCTTCGAGGACTGGCCTTGGCTGCTTTTATACCGGGAACTGGACGAGCATTTCCCGGCAAGCAAATTCGTTCTGACCGTAAGGGACGAGGAAAAATGGTTACTAAGCTATCGCAATATGCTCGACCGTCAAAAAGAAGCCACACCGGAGATGAACAGCATCCGAAGGATTCTTTACGGGCTACCCTTTCCCGACATCACCAGCGAGCAACTTATCGATCGCTATCGTCAACACAACCGGGATGTCAGGGACTATTTTTCCCAACGCCCCAACGATTTGCTGGTGGTCAACTGGGAAGAGGGAGACGGTTGGAAAGAGCTATGTGGCTTTCTCAAACAAAACATTCCCCACACGCTCTTACCCCACGCCAATCGGGGCGATTACGCCCAAAGGAATCCGATAAAGCAATGGCTAATACGCCTTGGGCTGACAAAATAAACGACCGATCAGGACAGCTAAGCTCTCCCGCCAATGAATGGACTGAGCAGCAACTTCAGGAGAATCAGCCCATGGCATTGGGCTCTTGGCTCAGACTCCGTAAGCCGATCCGATTAGCTTTTTGATTGCCAGGACTCTATAAATGAGAGACTCGATACGTATCACGCCTATAGGAAAAAAAAACCAGGACGGCTGGACAAATCTCGAATGGCAGATTCAAACGCCACAACGAGAAGCACAAATTCTTAGATATTCACTGCCGGAAGAAATGGGCCACCTCTTCTGCGATCCGGAGCAGTGCGACGCCCCGATCGCCACTTCGTTACACCTCGCGATGGAATTAGGCCTGAATGTTTTGGTCGATGGCAAAGTTTGCCCCGACCTGCTTGATGGTCTCGAACAACTTCAGCAGATCTGGGGACGTTGGTTTCCCGCCAAATGCAAGCCTGTAAAAATCTCAGCTCGAGAGGAAATATCGCACAAGGCAGCGGACGACAATCTTTCCGCCGTTTTTGCGTTCTCGGGCGGGGTGGACGGCGCTTATTCTCTGTTCCACCACTTACTGGACGACGGCTTCCGAAATAGAAAGAAGCCGCAAGCGGCGCTGCTGATCCAGGGCTTCGATGTTCCCCTCGACAAGGAGGATATATTTCAAGGAGCCGCACAACTAGCCAGACAACAATTGGCTGACACCCACGTCCCCTTACTCCAGATGAAGACGAATTCCCGCACAATAAGCCAAGACTGGCACAAGAGTCACGGATTGCAAATCGCTGCATGCTTCCTGACACTTCAAGGACAATACAGCCATGCCTTGCTCGGCAGCACTGAACCCTACGAGAAGCTAATGATGCCCTGGGGATCAACACCCCTGACAGATCCACTTTCATCAAGTCGCGCCATGAGCATTCACCACGATGGTTGTGAGGTTGACCGAACACAGAAAATCGAATGGCTTGCCACCCACACTAATGCCTGTGAATCACTACGTGTGTGTTGGGAAGGTGCGCGAAAAGACAGAAATTGCGGAAAATGCGAGAAATGTACTCGGACAATGCTTAATTTCTGGGCGGCCAAAAGGGGTTTGCCAAAAGTTTTCCCGACTCATGTCACCCCAAAGAAAATCCGGACGATCAAACTGCGCAGCCAGTTACAGGTAAACGAAATAGCCAGTATCCTCGAGCATGGACTGAGGCGCTATGGCCGAAATGACCCAATCGTTAAAGCACTAGAAATACGGCTTGGCCAGCGGGGAATAAAAGGCGTCATTCGACGAGCAGCGAACTTTGCACGACAAGCAATACAATCTTAACCTAATGAATCAATATGCAAAGAGCGCATAAAGGGACGGGGGATCTATAGATCATTCCCGCGACATTTTTCCTTTAAAATCACGCGCGCACCAAAGCATGGAAGACTGAGTAGTGGATAACTGTTCTCTACACGCGCTGAAATAGCTCTATTGCAGCGATGAAAATGTCCGGAAAGGAAGCAAGGTGCCGGAAAGCTTTGAAGCCAACCCCAACGAAGAAAGAGAAAGACAGAATATGAAAGCGCGTTACCACATACTGCCAGATCTCTAGGAATGAGGAAGACAATGCCTAACCAATCTTGTTCGGACTCCACAGTATCACTAGATTATGTTCAAAATCCGAGCTCGAAGAGCGAACTATGACCGACCTTTGAAAAACCTCACGCTATTCATTAAGGAGTTCATTTTAAATCGAGGTTGCTAGATATTCTATAAAGGAAAACATGATGGCACAAATTTCAACTAGCATAGTTATCGCAACTTATAATCGCCCATATATGCTAAAACGAACCTTGCAGTCTATATCAGATGCTGAATGGCCCTCAACATTTGTAAACGTTATTGTTGTGGAGAACTCCAAGCCTTCAGGAGCAGCGGAAATTTGCGCAGAATTCAAAAACCTTCCAATCAAACTTTTCAATGAGTCTAAACAAGGATTATCTCATGCAAGAAATCGCGGCTTTTTAGAGTCCAACGAAGATATCATTATTTTTTTCGACGATGATGTATTGATAGCAAATGACTCTTTGCTTGCTTATGAAGAGGAGATCCTCAAATACGGAAAAACTAGATTTTACGGCGGATCTTTAATTCCGGATTATCCTGGCATGGGGCCTCCTGAATGGTTAAAAAAACATTTACCCTGCTCAGTAACAGGATTATTGTTCAACGGGCATAATAAAGATATCTGGAAGCCTGTTTTTGTAGGAACGAATCACGCGTTTCCCCGCTCTCTCTTGGTCGAGCTTGGTGGCTACGATCACCTTTCTGCATATAAAACTGGTGGCGCGGTAGGTGAAGAAACACGGTTACAAGAGCGACTTATCCAAAATGGAATACCTGGACGAGCTATTGTTCACGCAAAAGTTTGGCATTGGGTACCTGATGACTCTTGCTCCCCTAACTGGGCGCTGCGGCGACGAAGACGCCACGGATACACGGATGGCTATCTGGATGCTATCAATAAGGGACAGTCAACGAGACCGTGGATTGTGCGACTTATACTGTCCAATGCAGTTTCTTTCGCATGGTCTTTCTTTACCAGTTTTGATACTGAAGAACGGTTTAAAAAGGGTGTAAAGCTCCAATATATGCTGGGATATTACCAAGGAATACGTGAAGGTGTCAGAGATCGCAACAACGGATACGATTATCGTTCTGCAAGGAAAGACTAGATCGCATTTATACTAAAATCTATATTTTAGCCACCAAACCTCATTGACGACTTTCGTAATTTCGCCATAATCGCAGAGATCATTTCTTATGGAATTAAAAAAATTACGTCTTCTTGGAAGTGGCTTTACTGAGGAGGAATACGAGCTTTATAACCTGAGGCAGAAATCCACTGAGCAATGTCTTCAATATCTATCACTTGATTTTACTTCGAGGATATTCAAGCCAATCGCAAACAGCAGCCATCAATCTTTTTTTCTTGAAGACAAATGGGCGTCCCATCATTTTTTTAAAAGTCTTGGCATTCCTGTACCTTATACATATGGCCTATACCACCCGCATTACGGAGTCGATCATTCCGGAGAAAAATTTAACACGCCCGAAGATATAGAGAAGCTTTTAAAACAGACAGGACCGTCCGATATTATTTTAAAACCCAGGGGCGGTATTCAAGGCCGGAACATCATCTCTGTGAATCTGGACTATTTTAACAATCATGTCAATGTCAACTCGGGTTATGAACAGATTGCTTTCGACAACTTCATTAGCCGACTTTCAATAAATTCTTTTCAAGAATACAAAAATTCCTATCAAGGCTGGATAATTCAAGAAACCGTAAATCAACATGAACGGCTAGCGGTCTTTAACCCTTCTAGCCTGAACACAGTGCGCATAGTTACCTTTGTAAATGCCTCCGATGATTGTGAAGTTCACTGTGCTTTACTAAGAATGGGCCGCAAGGGCAAGACTACCGACAACTGGTCGCAAGGAGGAATCGCGTCTCATATCGACATCGGGACTGGAATAGCAGGCCCCGGATTCTTGAAGCCGACTTTTGGAACCGGATTATATTCAAAACACCCCGACACTAATGCGACGATAAAGGGCGAGATAATTCCATTCTGGCAATCGACTCTTGATTTATGCAGAAGGGCAGCCCTGGCATTGCCCGGCGCACGATCCGTTGGATGGGACGTTGGCATCACCTCTAAGGGCCCGATCCTTATTGAAGGAAACGCTGACTGGGGCATGATAATGATGCAAATACACAACGAGGGCTACCTTAACATGAAAAGGCGTCAAGCATTTTCCTTATTGGGGGCGGAGTTTCCTGATCGTCTTCCCAGTGCCGCGGAATCGATTATCAGGCTTTATAAAAGGGGTTATGGAACTGCTTTCAGGAAAAAACTTTTTGGCCGATTTCTGAAAAAGCCGATGCAAGCTTTTCAAAATATACCATGAACAAGCCTTTTTAAGGAAAGATGCAACGAGCTTTCTTATGGTCTCAGGTATTTGATTGCAATTTTTCGACAAGTTGCGGTTATCATGAGTTGAAGAAATGATGGATCGAAAAGAACTGACGACACTTTTGCGGCATCCGACAATAGTGCTTCCCCACAAGCACATACTGTTGCTCAGCCATATGAGAGGCCTCACCAGCTTGTTGTCTCATATCATCGGGAGTCACCCACGAGTATCCGGGTACTATGAACAGCACATCGGCTATTATAGCTGGCGGAGCATGGTGCGCGCTCGACTGCTTTACCATATCGATCATCCGGAGGAAAGACGCACGCCGCTGTATTTCGACAAGCTGTTGCACAACGGCCAGGGGTTGAGTGGTCGCATTCTCAGGGACCGAAGAATCCGATTGATTTTTATGTTACGCAAACCCGAGGATTCCATTCGCAGCATCGCCAAACTTCACGGCAAACGTAACCGCGGACACCGCTATGGCAACCCCGAGGGGGCAGCACAGTACTATATTGATCGCCTTGCTATGTTGCAGCACTTCGCTGAAGTAGCGGGAATGGAACAGGGCTCCGTCTATATCGATGCGGAGGCCATTACAGAGAATACGGAGGAGGCACTCAACCGCCTTACGACCTATCTGGGTTTGCAACCAGCGCTTTCTCGCGAGTACAAAGTATTCAAGCATACGGGCACGACCGGGAAGGGGGACATGTCGAAAAACCTGAGGGAAGGAGTGGTGGCCAGAAAAACCGCCGACGGGGAGGCGCCCCAGATTGATATCGCGCCGGAAATTCTGGAGCGTGCGCAGGAGAAGTACGCAAACGCAAGGAACGTCATGCTCAATGTATGTAAAGGAGTTATTGCCAAGTGACCCTCATGACTGACAATCAATCGAGCCAATCAATCAAAGTATCTGTGGTTGTTTCGACATTCAACCGGGCGGCCCTCCTTTCAGAGGCTGTAGACAGTGTCTTCGCACAAAAGGACGAGATTTACGAACTCGTTATTATCAATGACGGGTCCACTGATACAACCCGGGAGTATATCGATCGGCTCGGAAACCAACACCCCGAGTTCGTCACCGCCGTCAACCAGGAGAATACCGGCAAGGCAGACGCGCTGAACAACGCTTTTTCTTATGTCACCGGAAGCCATGTCATCATCCTGGACGATGATGACTTGTTGATGAGCGGCTGCGTAAGGCAGCACAAGGAAGCTATAGGGGCCTCCGAAACACCCGACGTCTTCAGCTACGGGCCGTATTTCATGTTTCGCAGCCGCGACGACATTGCCCGCAGAGGTGACTTGACGGCAATAAACTGGGGCGTAAACGACGACCAGCTTTTCATATGGGCGCTGGAATCCTATCGGCTACAACAGGGAGCGATGCTTGTACCCATTGAGATGTATCGGGCCGTTGGCCCCTATGACAAGAGCCTGACTCGCGCCCAGGATTACGATGTGACCCTCCGGCTTTGCCGCGTCTATAGCGGCGTACCTGTCGGTCACTATGTCTTGGCGGTACGGGAGCATGAGGGGCCGCGTGGCCCGCAGTGGGCTCTGCACAAAGCCCGGGACCGTTTCCTGGTCTGGCGAAAGTTCGACCATATTATTCTGCGGCGATATCGGGCCACACTGCCACTGAATGAATTTCTGGGCAAAAACGTCGACTCGAGTGAAAAGCTCACGACACAACAACAACGCTCGGCACTTATTGAACGGGGGACCATAATGGCCCGCCGGGGTTTGTTCAGGGAAGCGCTCGACGACTTTTCCCAGGCCGCCGAGGTGAGTCCGGGAGCGATTCCGGAGAGCGACCTGGAAACTCTCGGAAGAGCACTGGAACTGGCCCGTTACGACACTCTCCCCCGGGGGTCATCCCGGTTCTTTTTGCAATGCTTTGGCCCTTTCCGGAAGCTGGGTGGTGATAGAGCGATCAATCTGTTGGTTCGCCGGCTATATTGGAGCCTGAGGGATCGCCTGGAATGCACCAACATCAGGGAATCCTTCCTGTTTGCCGGTGTGTTTCTGGTTTCAGCAACAAGAGCCATTGTATCCCGCCATATCCTGAGAGCACCCTCCTAACAGCGTACCCAAACAGTGAGATTTTATGGCTGGCAATACGATCAATATTTTTAGTCGCTCCGGGCACCTGGGAGGCATGGAGTTTCGCGTTCTCGACGAGACACAGTGGCTCAACAATCACGGCTGGGACGCGAAAGCCTACTTCTCGCCCTTCACGGATTGGCAGCGCCTTATAGGTCTGGGGCAAGATCGGGGGGTGAGCGTCGACAGGCTCCCGCTACCCTTGTTCCTCGAATCCTGGCGCATGCGTCATTTGCGGGGTTGGCATGCAAAACTGGTGAGCCACTGGTTTCGAAGGCGGCTCGATTCTGAGGCCGTCCATGTTCCTTTCGCGTGGACCGAGCAGGGTATGAGTCCGCTGTGGTTCGCGGCTCAATTTTCCCGTCGAATTGTTATTAGCGTACACAATGTATTCCCGGTCGAAGAACTCAATTCCTGGCAGTTCAAATGGATGCAAGAGGCGTTTAACAAAGTGACTGGAATATACGGTGTGTCGCCGGCGGCCACCCGTGCCTTTCAGGAAATCTTTGAAACGGTTATTCGGCCCGACACTGTCCTGGAGACGATCCCCAACTATGTGGATGTGGACCGATTCCAACCGTCGGAGCAATGTCGAGCGTCCATGAGGTCTCGACTCGGGTTTAGCGAAAAAACACGCGTCATCGGTTCGCTGGGAAGGATATCCGCTCAAAAGCGTCCGGTAATGCTGGTTGACGTCTTTGCCAGAATGTTGACCCTGGCTCCGGACACCGACTTGCGTCTGCTTCTTATCGGAGGCGGCGAATTGAAGGAGGAAGTCCTCCTAAGGGCGGCCGATCATGGAATACAGGAACAGATCATCATTACAGATTTTGTACCCAACCCCGAAGACTATTTGTCAGCGGTGGACGTCAACGTGTTGGCAAGTACCCGTGAAGGCTGTCCGCTGGCCGCGTTAGAAGCCATGGCCGCGGGAGTGCCGGTCGTCCTGACGGACGTGCCCGGCAGCAGGAGTGTTCTGGATCAGAAGCGAGGCTGCGTTTTTGTACCCAGAGACGACGTCGATGCCATCGCCCGCACTCTCAACGAGCTAATCGGGGACAGGCAGCAGCTGCGCGAAAGAGGTGCACAAGCTCGCCGGGAAGCTGTAAGCGAGTTCTCTCGGCCTGTCTGGGACGAAAGGTTGGACCGGTTCTATTCTCATGCGCTGGGCACAAAAAAGGACGCCATTCTATGAAAGTTGGTTTTTGTACCTACCCGATGCTTTGGCAGCGAACCGGGGGGCTGCAGGTACAGATGAAAGAGACGATTTCGGCGTTAAGGAGCCTGGGGTGCGACGCCGAACTCTTTGACACCAACCGGCAGCGGCTGGGTGACTTTCAACTTATCCATATTTTTGGCGCCATCAATGGTAACGAGAAGATTGCCGAAGCGGCGCGAAGCGCCCGAATTCCTCTTGTAATAAGTTCCGTTTTACACCCTCCTTTCACCCGCTTCGATGCCCTCCGGGCCCGGCTCGCCACGATGGTGACAAGAAGGCTCACGGGCTGGCAATTCACCACGAGCTACGACCTGACCCGCCGCGCCGTCAATGCCGCGGATGCCGTTGTCGCCTTGGGCGAAGAGGAGCAAACGCTATTAAGGACAGGTTACGATGTCAGCCCCGAACGGATCAGCGTTGTGCCAAATGGTATCTCCAGCCGGTTCCAGGAAGCGGAGGGGGCGCTTTTTCGCGAACATATCGACATCAACGGTCCCTTCCTGCTGCAGGTATCGTCAATCACGCCCTATAAGAACCCCCTCGCTTCCGCAAGGGCTGCGGCGGCCCTGGATTTGCCGCTTGTACTGATCGGACAGACTCCCGGCGACGGTGAACCTTACCTGGAACAATGTCGCGACGCAGCCGGTGGGCGCCTGCACTACGTGGGCGCCCTGCCGGCCGACAGCCCGCTACTGCCTTCCGCCTATGCCGCGGCGCAGGTTTTGTTACTGCCCAGCAAAAGCGAGGTAATGCCCCTGGTGACACTGGAAGCGCTGGCTGCGGGAACCCCGGTGGTGATGACAAGTCACAGCAGCCTGGAACTGGATAATGCCGGTAAACGACTGCAAACGTTTGACCCGACCGACCAGGCCGGCTTCGAGAAAACTATCCGCGGAGTGGTTAATGCGCCCCCATCTACGGAGGAATGCCGGGACCTCGTCAAGCACATGACCTGGAAGGCTGTCGCCGAACAATTGGAACAGATATATCGCCGTATATTGGCAAGCCGTTGACGGCTGCTGGCGCAGCTTTAAGTGCAAATGGAGTGTCGCTGCCCGCTCTTCCGGCCATCGGCTCCCAGGCGCGTTAACCGGGGAACTTCAGTGTATCCCCAGCGACTAAACCGTATTACCATGGCGGGAAGGCAAGCGATGTGACAGGTTGTGGATCGCCGCCACGGCCTCCAGAGCAATGAACATAAAGGAGTTTGAGAATGAATGCGCTCATACGGGGAAAGGCCAGTTCTCCGACCCGGTTTTTATTCATGTATCTTCTATTGTTTTCGTTCTTCTATGCTTTTTCCGGGCTTCCGCAAGCTGCGGGACGCGCCCCCTGGGTGGGAAGCTCTTTCCGTGACGCTCCCTGCCAAGGGGATCCCACCGGGTATGGCCCCTATGATTATACCGAGCGGCACAAGCATCGAAGTAATCTGCATACAGTAGAGCGCTACCACTTCAACCAGAACGTCGAGAACCTCAAGGGCGGGGCCCAGACGCCAAGTGGTCTCGAAGGGGATCTCGATTATACGTTAAGGGCGTTTCCCAACCATCACCGGGCCCTGTACGCTGTCGTGCGGTATCAATTCATCAAAGGGAATAAGATCTATCGAAGCGCCAAGCTAAGCCCGGCGGAGTGCTATCTGCAGCGGGCCATCAACTTCAGTCCCGGGGACGGCATGGCCCATATGATATACGGCATCCTTCTGCACAAATCGGGAAAGCCGGAGAAAGCCCTGGGACAATACGAAAAAGCCGAAAAACTGATTCCGGGTAATGGCCAACTGCTGTACAACAAGGGGCTGCTGCTGGTTGATATGGGGCGCCATGACCAGGCCAGGGAAATTGCCGATGAACTTTACCGCCAAAGCTTTCCGTTACAGGGTTTGAAAAACAAGCTTGTCGAAGCCGGTTACTGGCACAATCGGGCCGACGATCAATAAATATCCCTGTCAGCGCAAGTTCCTGTAGTTATTGATCAACCTGCCTGTAAAGCGCAGGGGCGTTTTATCCCAGGGCGTAAAGCGGGGTAACTGAAACCTATCCGTAGCCCTGTTCGATACCCCCCACTCCGTCGACAATGCCGCCCGAAAGCCCATCGACTCGACGAGATCCCGATGGTCCAGGGAATAGTCCCTGTCGAATTTGCCGTTGGGATACGCAAAGAAATCGATAGCCTCTCCCAGCAGCGCCTCGAGATACCGGCGGGATTCCCCGATTTCCTTTTCAGCGTCGCTTTTGTCGCCCATCTTCCGAAGAATGAGGTGATTAACGGTGTGAGCACCTATTTCCATGCCGTTTTTTCTCAGGTTGACAACCTGCGCGTCACTCATCATGAGATCGTCGGGAAGTGGTTCGCCAACGATGGAGGCGATGTCCTCGACCAGTTTTTCCCGGTCAGCGGCGTCACGGTGCTTGACACTGGCAATAATGTTTTCCGCGCCTTGCCGCCGCTGGTTGATGTTCTCGAGTGTAAAGCGGTCCAGGCCAACCTGCCTTAAATCGAGTACGGCCCCTCTCGCATTTCTCACCGCCTCGATCACGGAATCGTTCCACATCCGGCCGCCGTTCAGAAAGCCAGTGGCGATGAAAAAAGTAGCCGGCACTTGCCACTTCTGAAGCGTCTTTATGGCAAACTGCTCGTTATCCGCATAGCCATCGTCGAAGGTCACGCAGACGGCGCGAGACGGGAGATTATCGCCATCAAGCGCCGAAACGGCTTCGGTTAGCGAGATCGGCTGAAAAAACCGGGTGAGCACCTTCATCTGCCAATCGAACTCGTCGACAGTGGGTTCGAAAGGCCGCATGGGATCCCGCTCGGGAAGAACCCGGTGATAAATCAGAATCGAGAGCTTTTGGCGGCTATCGACGCGCAACAGCGTCTCGACCGTTTTGCTGAACACCCTGTTTATCAGATTCATTCTGTTCCCTTGACACAGTGCCGCGAATTCCGGCTCGATGGGTCCCGGCTCCCGTCATCCATAATAGGGGATCGCTCAGCCAGTGCCCATTAGAAGGACGGAGCCGCTTAGTCCTTCGCCTCCCGTTTCATGGGGCCGATGTATTCCCTGGCTATGATCACATTGTCGATATAAAGATGCTGATCTCGTGGCGATTTCGTTGCCCCGCCGTGGTAGACGTTGAACCACACTTCCTCGATTTTCAGGTCCGCGGTGTCACGAAACCGCAGTTTTTCCTTGTTGAAGACCCGCCTGCCATCGAGCCAGGCTCTCAACACGCCATTGTTTTCACCCGGGTCGTTCAATTTCACATACTGTTCGATACAGTACCAGCGATTGTTCTTGAGCAGGCCGCCGCCACTTTCATTCCATATCCACACATCACCATAATAGCCGGGCTGTCCGGCGTGGTAGACATAATTGCCGACGGGGGTAACCCGGGTCCCGTTATAGGTTTCGTAGCTCTTTTCAAACGCGCCCCGGGCGGACCAGCCGTTGGTGCCGTTCGCTTTTCTACCCCCCCAGCCGGCACGGCCATAGGTGCCGGCGAAACCGGGCAGTTTGCCGCCCGACGCTGTCTGGTTCCAGTCGTCCGCCAATCGCACATAGTAGCGGAAATAGGCTTCGCGAGGCTCTTCGTGGCCCCGCCCGCGGAATCGGTAATTCTGGTTCAGCGCGGTATTTTGTCCCTTGGGGAGTTTGACGCGCAGCGCTTTACCGGATAGCGGTTTGTACGCGCCTTCCGGCGCACTGTCCACCACCACCCCGGATCGCCCCTCGCTCAACCATTTCCGGGGTTCGCCCCCCTCCCACGACGAACCATCGAAGCCCTCCGCGTAGTAGACCGCTGGACTGTCCGCCACACCCCGGTCCATGGGGTAATCCCGGGCCAGTCCGTATTCCCGGCTCCGCTCATGGGACGACCGGGGCGCGGGGGAGGCCTCGAAGACCTGGACTAACGCGCCATCGCCGTACACCTTGTCGGTGTGAAGGAGCAATCGCGCGGATTGCAGACGCTTTTTCAATGTCAGGTCGCCAAGATCGAACCAGAGCAGCACCCGGCTGTTTCCGGCCACTTTGAGACTACCTGTTTTGCCCAGAGAACTGCTTGTGCTTTTATCCAGCGACGTATCGAAGATGGCATATTTTTTTGCAAGGCCATCGGCGAACTGGACGAAGAGAACGGGCTTTTTCTGCTTTCCTTCCCGCGACTGGAGTTTGACGATGCCGTTCTCACTTTTCAGGTAAAAACCCTGGTTTTCCTCTCCCGTGAGCCATTTGCTGACCAGTGCCGTGACATCGAAACTGACGGTTTCACCTTCGTCGGCGGGCGCGATACGCAAGGCATCGTAGGGGTTGTCCCCCCAAGGCTTGCCATCGGCGTCGAGCCAATCGCCCAGCTCCCGATCCCACTCGAGGCCCGCGGCTTTATGATAATAATCGCGGGTTGCCCCGCCTTTATCGTCATTCCAAACCGGTTCCGAAAAGGCACTGCCTGTCATTGAGCAGCCCATCAACAGTGCAGCGACTTGATGGAATATCTTGCCGGGCATAACGACTCCCTGAATTGCCTATTCAGCCTTCAAATCCCGTCGGTGTCACAGTTGGGTCGTCAACATCAACCTGACCTGACGGCCCGGATTTGTGAAACCGACGGCCTCCTCAAACCCTTCGTCGAACACATTGTCCACGGCCAACCCGAGTGTGGAGCTTTTCGTCCACTGCCACTCAACGCTCAAATCGGTGCGTTCGATACCGCCGAGCTCGATCATGCCGGTGGGTATCGAGCTATCGAAAAATGCGCTCTGCCTTTGATGGGACAGTCTCCCCGTCAGCTCCTTCAGGGGCCGCCAGATCATTGTGGCACCACCCTGCCAATCCGGCCTGCGTCGCAGCTTGACGCCCTCCTCCCCGACCTCGGGGTCCTGGTAGCCCAGGTTCAGCCTGAGCTCCAGCGTTTCATCAAGCCGCGTGACAAAATGCCCCTGCAGCCCCTCGACCACCACGTTGGAGCGGTTAACATTGGTAAAAAGCTCCGGGTCGAAATCCACCAGGTCCTCGTATTCATTGCGATATAGACTGAGGGAGAAACGGGTCTCCCCTTGAGCGATGACCTGATCCCATCGCAACTCCCGGGTCAGGCTTTTTTCAGGCTGCAATTCGGCGTTCCCCACCAACGGATGCATCAGGGCAAAGATACTGGGTAGCTTGAAACCTTCGGCCTGAGTGTAGGTTAGCCGTGTGCCATGGGCCAGGGGGTAGCTGATGACCGTGCGAAGACTGCGTTCCGAGATGTCATCGGCATCGTCCCAGCGGTGGCCCGCCAGTATGTCGAGAGAGCCCACACCCGTCTGCACTTCGGCGTAAAGCGAGCGGGTATCCCGCTCCAGATTGAAACCCGCGTCGATAGGGACGCCGAAATCCACCACACTCTCGTTATCGGCGTCTTCCCGAAAGAGACTGGCGCCGAGCCCCAACACCGTGCTGTCCTCCACGAGCGAAACGGTGTTCGACCATTCCAGTTGCGTGGTTTTGTATTCCGTGTCGCTTGCCAGTGGCGGGACGCCATCGAGCACACCCGGGGCGATCCCCGGGTTGCGACTGATTTCCTCGTGCACCGTGTTGGCGGCCAACAGGCGGGTCCTCCAACGTTCGGTGAGATCGATTTCCGCTCTGCCGTAGATATTGCTCTGTGTCAGGTCGCGCTGCTCCGGCTCGCGGATAACCGCCAACCGCTCCCCGCCGCTGTCTTCGGGAAAGGCGCGAGCGTTGGCGTCGGCGTAGAAACCGCCAATGGCAATATCGGCCCGCTCCAGGCCGTCATAATCCAGCTTGAAATTGAATTGCTGCCGTTCGAGGCGGCTGGCGGAGCCGTAATCCGGCGCTTTCCGATCGGACAATGAGATCATGGCACCAACCGATCCCACCCTGCCGCTGGCCGAGACCATCTCGCTGTGCTGGCCGTCCGTCCCGCGCTCGAGACGCAGAACGGCTCTCGATTTCTCCGGGACGGGTCTGGTTTCGATACTGACAAGCCCCGACAAACCGTTGGAGCCGTACAATGACGAATAGGCACCGTAATAGACCTGCACGTCCTCGACCAGCAGCGGGTCCAGGGACGCGAAATCAAAACCGCCGCCACGACTGTTCGTGGGGTTGTCGACGACCACGCCGTCCAGCAGGACTTTGCTGAAATTCGGGTCGCCGCCCCGGATGGAGACATAGCTCAAACCGCCCGCACCGCCCTGCTGAGTGACCACAACGCCCGGGGCCTGACGCAGGATATCGACGACAGTGACCGGATTTTGCAACTGGATTGCTTCCGCGTCCATGCGCCATTTGGCGATAGCTTGCTCAGACAGGCTATCACCACGGGCCAGTGTGCCGGTAATGACAAACTCCTCCAGTTCCTGCTTACCCGCATCCGCCCCATACGGGCAAAGTGATAGCAGGGCACTGACAATAACGACTTTTTTCATGTAACTCCCTGAAAGATCTTTGTTCACGGCAGCCCGGGCGGGACATGTTAGTGTCTCGGGCGGGAGCCTCGATTCACCCGCGGAAAACCGCGGCAGTCGCCCATACCACCAGAGTCTGAGGTCACCGGCATGCAAAGTCCACTCGGTCGCGTACCAGCGGAAGCATATTTTTGATACTTGTCCCGTGCCGCCGGATGGATGAAGGATTTTTACCCCTCCGTGGCTGTAACCGGGGAATCCACCGGGAGTGGAGTCACACCTGTCAAATCAAGGTGCGAAAGTGACGAGCCCGGCCTTCCCTTCAGACCAGGCCCGGGACGAGTCCCGCGCTAACGGATCGGGTTGACAGAACTGCGGGAATCGCGGCCGATGGTATAGTAGCCTAGCCCCACATCGGAAAGGTCATTGGGCTCGTAGAGATTGCGCCCGTCAACCACCACCGGATGCCGTAAGCTTTCCCTCAGCCAGGTAAAATCCACGGTCCTGAACTGCTTCCACTCTGTACAGATTACCAGGGCATCACTGCCGGTCACCGCCGACTCACGACTCTCCGCCAGTTCCAGGTCAGGACGATCTCCATACAAGCGTCGGGCCTCGGCCATGGCTTCCGGGTCATAGGCCCGGACCCGCGCCCCGGCCTGCCACAGAGATTCCAGAAGCTCCCGGCTGGGCGCCTCGCGCATATCGTCGGTATTGGGTTTGTAGGCCAGCCCCCAGACGCCAATAGTTTTGCCCGCTAGATCGTGATTCAGGGCGGCGGACAACTTGGAGAACAACAATTGCTTCTGCTGCCGGTTGACCGACTCCACGGCGTGGAGCATTTCCGCTCGGTAGCCGGCCCGCTCCGCCGATTGGGTCAGGGCCCGGATGTCCTTGGGGAAACAGGACCCGCCATAACCGCACCCGGGATAAATAAAATCGTAGCCAATGCGGGGATCGGAACCGATCCCCTGCCGGACTTCCTCGATATCGGCACCGAACAGTTCCGCCAGTCGGGCCATTTCGTTAATGAAACTGATCTTCGCGGCCAGCATGGCATTCGCGGCATACTTGGTCAGTTCCGCAGACCGGATATCCATGAAGATCAGCTTATCGCGATTGCGGTTATAGGGGGCGTAGCATTTTCGCATCAGCCGCCGAACATCATCGGAATCCGTTCCCACCACGATGCGTGAACCCCGGGTGAAATCCTCGATAGCGGCTCCTTCCTTAAGAAATTCAGGATTGGAACAAACCCTTACCTTGCAGTTCACACCGCGCTTGTCCAACTCCCCCTGAATCGTTTCCCTGACGAGGTCCGCGGTGCCCACCGGCACTGTGGATTTGTTGACCACCACTCTGTCGCTGGCCATGTGCTTTCCAATATTAGTGGCGACAGACACTACATACTGGAGATCTGCCTCGCCTTCCTTGCCAGAAGGAGTGCCCACGGCAATGAACTGTAGTTCAGCAAAGTCGGCGGCCTCGCCGGGGTCCGTCGTGAATTCAAGGCGCCCTTCGGCAGCATTGCGTTCCACGAGAACCGACAGACCGGGCTCATAGATGGGCACGATACCCTGCCTGAGCCGGTCCACCCTCTCTGCATCGACATCCATGCATAGCACATGGTGGCCGGCATCGGCAAAGCAGGCGCCGGACACAAGACCAACGTAACCGGTTCCGTAAATCGTTATATTCATTGCATTTTCCCTTGGCCTGCAGAGCGGCGTCTCTGCCGATCAGTTTGCGGTTGAGGCGTTTGTACATTGCGGGCAAGAGTACAAGTGACGATGATAATATATCAACCCTGTTGCGCAGAGCCGGGCAATCCCGCCGGCTCATTCGCACCGGTCGGCGTACCACTCCGGTCTCGATATCACTGACTCGACTCTATTGCGGCAAGTCGCACGCCCGGGTCAGACGCCAAAATTTTGGCTGCACCCGGTCTCGGATGCCGCCCTTGCCCACTTATGGCTCGCCAAGTGGATTCCAGAACGGTAAGCTTATTGCTAGTATTACCGTCTTGCAGGCGGTTGTCAGCGGTGGTCCGGAGCTGACTCTGAATCAAGTCTGCAACCGGCTGATTGGGGTCACACCGCAGGAAGTTCGTCGCCCGCAAAGTGCGAAATCAATACTACCTGTCAATAAAAAAGGGATGCCATGACCAGGCTCACTATTCTGCTAGTTCAACTGGCGCTGGTTGCAGCCGCTGTGTTCTCTGCCAGCTTTCTGCAAAATCACATCGCTTTTATCCCCCGCTGGCTGATTCAGTTACCCGAGGTTACCTATACAGCCGACGATCTGAAAACGGTACTAGTCTATTTTCTGGCAATCCACGCCGTGGTTATAGGCCTCGCTCAGGTGATCAGGGGGCGCTGGGTGCCCGCGGAGGCATATCGCACCGCCGACGAGCTGTTTACCCTGATGGCGGGGTTCTCTGTTTCAACACTGGCAGTGTTCCTTACTTCGACGGTCAATTTCAACCCGGATCTGATGGTGGGGATCGCCCTGTGTAACGCTTTTTACCATTTGCTCGTCTTCCTGTTGACGCGAACCATCACGACGATGTCGCCGCTGAAGGGTGTCGGCGAATTAATCGTTGGACTTTTCAAACGCCTCTTTACTCTCCCCGGCATACTGATTCTGTTACTGGCCCTGACTCCCGGGATACTCGCCAAGGCTTTTACCAGCAACCCGGATTTTGCCAACAAAATTACTCAGATACGCTTTATCTTCTCCCCCGAGGCAGAACTCGACACATACAGCCTGGCAAGCGCCGTGGGCGATCAGCGTTTTCTGCAACCCATGCAGGTCCGTTTGAAACCCGGCGATAGCAACACGTTCTACATACTGGAGAGGCCTGGCCGCCTCTGGTCCCTGGACCGTTCACTGGATCAGGAGCCCTCGCTGGAACTCGATATCCATGACAAGGTGGGCAAGGTGGCGGTCGAAAACGGCGCCCTGGGCTTTGCTTTTCATCCGCAATTCGGCAAGGAAGGGCGCAACTCGAATCGCATCTATCTCTACTACACCCAGGTCATAGACGGAAAACAGGAGAACCGGCTGTCGACATTCAACCTCAATGAGCAAGATCTGGAGGCGCGCTCCCGCAGCGAGAAGCCCCTTTTCCGCCTCAGGCGGGAGAACAGCGGCTTCCACAACGGCGGCTCCATTGAATTTGGGCCCGACGGATTCTTGTATGTGGCGCTGGGAGAAGGGATCCGGACGCCGGACTTCAAGTCCCAGGCCAAAACCCTGCGAATGGGTATCCTGCGAATCGACGTCGACAAGCAGGGGGGCGACGTCAGCAAACCTATCGAACGCCACCCCCGAAATGGTATGACGGCCGATTATTACATACCGCTGGACAATCCGTTCGTCGACAACCCGGAGCTGCTGGACGAATACTGGGCCCTCGGCCTGCGCAACCCGTTCCGCATGAACTTCGATCCCGAAACCGGGCAACTGTGGGCCGGCGATGTGGGCTCCACCAAGTGGGAGGAGGTCAACAGGATCGAGAAAGGGGGCCACTATCAGTTTCCGTTTATCGAGGGTCACGAAGCCACCGAGTACCCGCGCCCCGAAGAGATCCATGGCGAGGAGAAGCCCCCGGTCTATACCTATATGCATACTGCCAGGGAGCGGGCGGTAATCGGCGGCATTGTCTATCGCGGCCGGAAATTCCCCGAGTTGCGGGACAAATACGTCTTCGCCGACAGTTATGCCTCGGTTTTATATGCTATGGACGCCGAATCGGACCGGGTCGAACAGGCGAGAAAAATCGCCCGCGGCGACCAGTACGCACAACGGGGGGTGAGCTCTGTGTCACAACTGCCCGATGGAAATATCATCGTCACCCTGCTTGGCAGTTCCAATAAACCTACGGGAGAGATACTTAAACTCGCCCATGGCGAAACGAATCAGAAAACCGACGAGGTGGTGACAGAATCCGATACCACCCCCATTACAGCTGAAGAGATCGAGAGCATATATGCCATCAACTGTTCCCGTTGCCATGGTGAGTCGGGCAAGGGGGACGGGCCGGATTCGGCTTCCCTGAAAGTGGAGATTGCTGATTTCACATCCCCCGAATTTCAAAAAAATACCAGCGATGCAGAAATTACACGTGTCATCAAATCCGGCGGAGCCGCCAACGGTCTTAGCCCGATGATGCCACCTTGGGGGGAGATTCTTTCAGAGAAAGAAATCTCCGGACTGGTCAAGCATATTCGCGAAACCAAAACTGTGTACGAACAAAATGGTGAATTACAGCAATAATTTCTGCGCCTACGCGCACGCATAGGCATTAGAAGTAAATACAATAAGTTACTATGTTGCATTCGACACATTGAGGTAGAAGTTCTATGACCCTTGAACAACTATTTACTAAGCACAGGGATTTAAAATGGTATTTTCTTCGCCCGGGCGGCAATTGGGGCGACCATCTTATTTACGCTGGAGCTGAACGACTCGCTAACGACATTGGATTAAATTGGGAAAATGTAACCCTTGAAGAATTGAATGAATATGATTTAGATGATAAATCCTGTATTTATCTTCACGGTAGTGGAGGCTTCAATTCCTGGTGTAGTGGGCAACCATTTTTGGATTTTAAGGTAGCAGTGGGGAAAAATGTTTTTTTAGTTATTCAAGGTCCAGCGACAGTTGAAGATAATCTAGGGAATATAAAGTCATCGATGTCGTCCCTTGAACTCCGGATTAGATGCAAATCGATCATTTTTTTTGCAAGAGAGAAAGTATCTTTTGATATCTTAAAGAAAACATTCAAAGATATCGACGAGGCATCTGTGGCATTGGACCACGACACTGCACTTCATCTGAAATTACCGGACTTATTAAAGCTTGCTCGTTTGGACGCAGTTCCATCAGAAAAGTATAAGTTGTATGTTGAGAGGAAAGATCAGGAGTCCGCATCTGACTCTGCCCCTTATATTGGTTTTGGCTCTGTATATATGGATCCTGCCGTTGACGCTAAAAGTTTATCAGAATGGATTGCAATTCATTTGTGCGCAAAAATCATTGTGACTAACCGGCTGCATTCGGCGATTGTCGGCACAATTGCCGGAAAAAAGGTAGACATTAGCAAAGGAAATTACCATAAAAACTTTAGTGTTTGGGAATATAGCTTGAAAAACAGAGGTGTGAGATGGGTAGATAAAACAAGCAACTTTTCAATGATCAATATGATTCTGCCTAGACGGGTTCGTGAGAGCTATAAGGTAAATCAATTTTTCAAGCACTTGCATGGTGTTCCTGGCAGCAATCCTGAATAATACATTAGGGTCTTAGGAAGTTAAGACATCAAATTGGCTTCTCACGAAGCAATTTAAGAATGACGTGGTACAAGCTATCACGTCGGTGGTTGA